>OLVX01001408.1_pt1 | contig 20511 bp, 18 predicted proteins | sample 1673271 | NCBI WGS metagenome assembly OLVX01 (sample SAMEA3178939, study PRJEB25190) | human gut metagenome | biome: human gut; feature: human-associated habitat; material: faeces | place: Austria | collected 2013
GACAGAAGAATCTTACCAATATGTTGACACTCCTGCCAGGGGAGGAACCTTGACGGGTTGCAGTGGACTTACGGCAATTATGTCAGAAACCTATCCTGTGCTGATACCGCAGCCGGCGGATCCTGATTTTCCCATAGAGGGTGTGAAACTTACCGGCATTGGATATGTTGAGGGAAAACTGCATATTCAATATGCGGTGGAGAATGCCTTGAATAATGACAACCATGGTTTCTTTTTCCTGCAAAATGAAGCAGGAGAGACGCTGGAGGAAGTGGGAAGTGTCAGCTTCTATGAGGGAAGCGGTAAGAAACGAATTGATTACAGAGATTCTGTATTTCTGATTCCACAGGAAGAATTACAGGATTATCGGTTATATGGGGATTTTGTAATATCGGAAGGTTTTCATGAAGGAAACTGGCAGGTGACATTTCCTATCAAAGAAATATAAAAAATACAGGATGTGCATTCTCTTGCTTTTCGTAGCTTATCATAGCATAGCGCATTTTTTATAATTAAAATATTGACAATATTTAAAATTTGGAATATATTAGTAATCAATTTGGAAAAAATTGGGTAGTTTCTGTTTTTTCAATATAATCCCCGATTTATTTTATATTTAAAGGAGATGAGCTTATGATAAAATTTGCACTATGTGACGACAATGTTCAAGTATTGTCAAAATTGAAGGAAATGTTGGAAAAAATTTTCCTAAAGTATGACTACCGGAGCCACAATAGTGTTTACTGCATCTAACTCCGAAGATTTATTGAATTACTTAAATACTAATACCGTTGATGTTCTATTTCTGGATATAGACCTCAATTCAACATTAAATGGCATTGAAATTGCTAAACAAATTAGAAAAACAAATAAATTTACATATATAATTTTTATTACAGCACATTTTGAATATATTGTTTCGGCTTATGAATGCAAGACGTTTGATTTTATTCATAAGCCATTTAATATTTCTGCTTTAGAAAAAACTATAAATCGTCTATCAGAGGACATACGAAATAACTCAACTAAATTTTTAAATTTGAACAACAATAAACAATTAATAAATCAAACTCTTGTAAACTTTATTGAGAAATCAGGTGCCAAAACGGTATTTAATTTAACTACCGGCATAGTAGAGACATATGGCTCCTTCAATAAAATTTCTCTGAGTCTCCCAAAAAATTTTGTTAGATGCCACAAATCTTTTATTGTTAACATTAATAACATTCGTAATATAGATTTTAAGACAGACACTATATTCTTTAAGACTCCGCCAAACTCTTTTTGTTTCATTGGCGGAAAATACAGAAAAAATTTTATGGAGGTTATAAATAACTATGGAAATTTTAAGTAAACTATGGGTAGCAATGACTACCGAAAATGAAACTATTATAAATATATTATTAATATTATTTCTTTTTATAGAAATTCCTATAACAATGCAAATCTTTCTTACAATATTTAATGTCAGATCAACTGTAAAGCAAAAACTTTCTTATCTAGCTCTAACCGTGCCTATTGGAGCCTTTTGTGTTTTCTTTATTCCAAAACCATATAGTAATATAATAACAATGGTAACTGCACCTTTTATTATAATGGGAGTATTTAAAATGAATTTCTTTAAAGCTCTTCTATCCGAATTTTTTTCAATTGCAATAATTACTGTTTTAGAAATAGCCCTTGCAAGAATCTTTTTCTTCATTTTTCATATAGATTATGATGCATGTGCATATATTCCAGTTTTTAGAATTGCAATTAACTTTTCTATATATTTTTAATTTTACTTATGTGCAAAATAGTAAAAGAACACAAATTTAATATAAAACTCTTTGACAACATCGGCACGCGTGAAAAAATAACATTATTCTTAAATCTTACAATTGCATTTATCGTACTCTTTATGCAAATGTATTTAATCGGTTATTACAACGATACACTTCCTGCATTTATTGTTTGGGTTAATCTATTGTCATTAATTTCTTACTTTGTATTAAGCTTTTATAGTATCATCAAAACTATGAATTTGCAGAAAACTAAAGATGATTTAGAACAAGAAAAACAATACAATAAAACTTTACAAATTCTTCATGATAATATTAGAGCCTTCAAACATGATTTTGCAAATATAATTTCAGGCATTGGTGGTTATGTTGAAACAAATGATATGGAAGGTTTAAAAAAATATTACAAACAACTATTACAGGATTGCAATCAAGTTAGTAATCTTGGCTCGCTAAATCCAGATAGTATAAATAGCCCTGCTGTTTATTCAGTCTTGGCTAATAAATATTACAAAGCAGACAATTTAGGAATAAAAATATCTTTAGAAACTTTTATTGATTTCAACAATCTATATATGGGCATTTACGAATTCACTAGAATACTTGGAATTCTTATGGATAATGCAATTGAGGCAGCTTCAGAATGTGACAATAAATATATACATGTTGAAATGACATCAACCGTAATAGGCAATTGCTAATTATTGAAAACACTTATAAAGATACAAACATCAATATTGAAAAAATCTATGAAAAAGGCTATTCAACCAAACCTCATAATACCGGTCTAGGTCTATGGGAAGTCGAAAAAATCTTAAAAAAGCATAAAAATATAACCAGATTCACTTCTAAAGATAATAAATTGTTTAAACAGCAAATAGAAATTTATAAAAGCTAATTCTTTTCCACGGTTTTACCGTGGTCTTTGTTTTCTATCCCCAAAAAGAATGGCTATATTTCTATAACCATTCTCATTTTATTTTAATTGTTATAAGAGTTGTATTTAACTAGTCTTTTTTTATTAAGCTAGCTGGCATTTTTGGTTGGTGAAACATTCCCCAAAATACACATGCTGTATTTGTAGATTTTGCATATTTTTCTGCGATTTTTGCTAATAATTTTAACATAATTATTTACCCCCTTGGAAATTTAAATTTATTTATAATAAGCATCGCCGGCTTGACGCTTTATTATCTAACTTTAAGTTCTTTCAAATAATTTTCATAACCATATTCATTTTTTGTTATTTTATATGCTACTCTAGATATACAAATAGATTCTATTATTACATTTAATAACAAAATGTTTGATAATGTATTGTCTTTAATTATTATTGAAACAATTAATGTTACTGTTGCAAATATGTAAGATAAAACTTTCTTTGTTTTTCTTTCTTTTTTTGTTAGAATTGGTAAATTTACCGTATCTGCTGGTGCATATAAACTTACCATTATCATTGAAAATACAAAAGCTATTAAAATTACTATGTATTTTGTATATATTGGTGTCCATGTTATGTATTTACTTATTAAAACATTTCCATAATAAATAGTAAGTGTTCCAATTGTGCATCCAATATTTGTTTTTAGATGAAAACCTCCGGCAACAATTTTGTACGGTAACATTGAAAAGTATGCAAATACCACAAGCCATCCTATTTTCCAGTGAAACCTCCTATTTTCAAGACTATTGCTACTGCAAAAAGTAGTATTATTTTTGGAACTTCCCCTATTATTAATTCTAACCCATATTGTATTACTTCTGCTTTTTCATCATCTATGTCGGGCATTTCCTGTCGTATTTTATTTGTCAGGGATTCGCAAATTTGATTTATCATTTTGCTCACCTCTCTTTAACTGGCTACATCATATACCATAATACGATATTTTTTTCATATTTATGATAAATTACATCATTTCATTCATAAAAATAACAATTTTATGCAAAAAAATAATTTCATGACGAAAAATGGTATTTTCATGAAACTATTTTCTTGTTTATTATTCAATTACTATATCTTCTAATATTTTCCAGCTTTTTTCTTTTTCTGGTACTGCCATAAAAACCATTTCTTCTTTACTTATTGGATGCTGTATTGTTAATTTATATGCCCATAGGCAAATTTGCTTTCCATGCCCTCTGCCACCATATTTTTGGTCGCCATATATACTATGTTGTCTGCTAGAAAGTTGAACTCTTATTTGATGATGCCTACCTGTATGCAAATCTATTTTTAACACTGATAAATTCAATTCTTTATCATATTTAAGTACTTCATAGTCTAACTCTGCATATTTAGAGTTCTTTGTTCCTTCTTTTACAACTTTACTCATATTTGTTTTTTCATTTTTTAATAAATAATCCTGTAAAGTTCCTTTATTCTTCTCAAATTTTCCATTTACTATTACTAGATAATTTTTTTTAAATACTTTTTCTCTTACCTGCTCACTCAGTCTTGCTGCTGCCTTTGAAGTCTTAGCAAATACCATTACACCACCAACTGGCCTATCGAGTCTGTGTACAAGCCCCAAATAAACATTTCCTGGCTTATTATATTTTTCTTTTATGTATTGCTTTACTATTGCAAGCATGTCTATATCTCCAGTTTTATCTCCCTGTGAAGGAATATTTACAGGTTTCTCTACTACAATTATATGATTATCTTCATATAGTATTTTTAGGTTAATCTCAGCATTACCAATTTTTATTAAATATATTTGATTTTCCATTTTATTTTTTCACCCATTTTGAATATATTCCACATGGTAATATAAAGTCAGAATCAGTCATTGGAAGTCCAACTTCACCATTTTCAAATATGCCATCATCTGCTCTTTTACCATATTTTTTTCTCATATTCATTTTCAATAAATTTTCAAGTACCATACTAGATGTTCCTGTTGTGTATGAATTTATTAAGAAGAATAGTGGATTATCTGATAATACTTGCATACAAATTTCTATAAGCATTGGTAGATTTTCTTCAAACTTCCAAACCTCTCCATTTGCGCCTCTTCCATAAGAAGGTGGATCCATAATTATTGCATCATACTTGTTTCCTCTACGAATCTCCCTTTGAACAAATTTTACAACATCATCCACAATATATCTTACTGGTCTTTCTTGCAATCTTGATGATACAACATTTTCTTTTGCCCACGCAACCATTCCCTTAGAACTATCTACATGGCACACAGATGCACCAGCATAAAGACAAGCAACAGTTGCTCCTCCTGTGTATGCAAATAAGTTCAAAACTTTAACTTCTCTATTTGTAGTTTTTATTTCATTCTGAATTTTATCCATCATCCAATCCCAGTTAACTGCTTGTTCTGGGAAAATGCCAGTATGTTTAAATCCCATTGGCTTAATATTAAAAGTTAAATTCTTATACTTAATTTGCCAGCTATCTGGTAGCCTTTTCTTGTAATCCCAATGTCCACCACCAGTACTACTTCTATTATAACGCGCATTAGCCTGCTTCCATTTTTCTGGATATTGCTTATCATTCCAAATTATTTGTGGATCTGGTCTAACAAGATAGATATTATTCCATCTTTCAAGCTTTTCACCATTAGCCATATCCAAAATTTCATAATCTTTCCAATTATTTGCTACTTTCATTAAATTCATCCTTTTCTAATATGTTATATTTACCATTGATTTTTTATATTGCAAGTTCAATAACTAATATGTATATAGATAGTTAATAAACCTGTACTAATAACATTTGCATCGTCTCATTTCGTCAAGGAGCAACACATCACACTCTGTTTTACTTATATCATATAAAATTATACTAACTTTTGATAGATAAATCAAGCAAACATTAGAAATTTCAAGAAAATCTCGCATTTTTATTTACAATCTTTGCAATAACTCCATAAAACTATATACCAACACACAGTCTAACATCATTAAAATAATACATATTATGCTTATTGATGTTATGAATTTGTGTTCATACATAAATTTTACTACTTTATTTTTATTATTAATTTCCACTTTACAAATTTTCTCTTTATTTATTGTTGCTTTACTTATTTTTTTAACAATTTTCTTGACTTTGTCATATTTATTTTCCCTTATTCCCTCTACTTTTAAATTTTCATGCTTGTCCTCTCCATTAAAAAATTTTACTCCTAAAACAATATCTTTAGAATACTCCATAAATCCCCCTTTTCAGGCAATCTTTTCAGGAAAAAGTTTGCCATTTTATATTCTTATTATAAAATATATTCAGCTTGTCCGAGATTTATGACAAAAAAATTTCGCCCAAAAAGGGCGTCCCTAATAGGCGAATTTTAATGTATAAGTGCATTTTTTATCTCTACTGCTAACTCTTCATTTATTCCTTTTACTTCTGCTATTTCTTCTATGCTTGCATTTGATATGTTTTCTACTGTTCCGAATTTTTTTAATAGTTCTACTTTTTTTACTGTTCCTATTCCTTTTATGTTATCTAGTGCAGACCTGGTTACTTCTTCGTTTCTTAGCTTTTTGTGGTATCCTATTGCTGTGTCATGTACTGCGTCTTGGAACATTGTTATTGTGTTTAAAAGTGTTTGCGAAATTTCTAGCTCTTCTCTTTTGTCATTCATTAATGCACGTGTTTGGTGCTTATCGTTTTTTACCATTCCAAATACAGTAATATTTACTCTATCTTTTTCTGTTAATTCTATGTTTTTTTCTTTTGCCTTTTGTTCTATTTCTTTGTTTACATTTCTTATTGCCTGCTGAATTGCATGTATTTGCGTTATGCCTCCATCTGCAAATATTACATCTGGTAGTTCTCCGAATCCGTTTGGTTTGTCCTCATTTAGAATTGGCACAGAATGTCTTAAACGTCTTGTTACTACTTCTTCCATACATGCTGGATCATCTTGCCCAACAACTTCTTTTATTTTGAATCTTCTTGCCATTTCTTTCTTAATTATTCCATCCTGCATTACGCACATACCGGCAACCATATTGGTTCCAGATAAGTTTGATATATCGTAACATTCTATTTTTCTTGGCAATTTTTCTAAGTTTAATACATGTTTTAATTCTGCTAAAATATTGTATTTGTCCTTTTCCTTGTTCTGTAAAGTGATTAAGGCATTGTTCTCTGCCATTTCTACAAATTTCAACTTCTCGCCTTTTTGCGGTGTCTTTATTTCTACTTTTCTTCCTGCAGATTCTGTTAATAGCATTTCGATTGCATCCTTGTCTTCAATCTCCTCTTTTATCATTATTTTATTTGGTAGAATTGTTCTTCCCATATAATATTGTTTAATAAAGCTTGAAATTATTTCACTATCTTCCTCATCTTCTAAGCCCTTGAATATGTAGTGGTCTCTGCCAATCATCTTACTATTTCTAACATAGAACATCTCAATACAAACTTCTTCGTCTTTTCTTGCTAAACCAATTACATCTATATCATTTTCAGAAATATTTGAAACCTTTTGTCTTTGTGAAATTCTATCTATCGCAAATATTTTATCTCTTATTTCCTGAGCTTTTTCATATTCCATTTTCTTAGAAGCATCTAGCATTTCCTTTTCTAGCTCTTTCTTTAAATTATCGGTCTTTCCTTCTAAAATAGAAATAATTTCATCAATTTGCTTTCTGTAATCTTCCTTACTAATATATCCCATGCAAGGAGCCATGCACTTCTTTATGTGATAATTCAAACATGGTCTATCCTTATATTTAAAGCTTCTACACTGTCTAATCTTATATCTAGACTTGATAAACTCAATCATTTCCTTAGCACTTCCAGCATTCGCATAAGGTCCAAAATACTTCGCACCATCATTCAAAATTCTTCTTGTAATATACAAATCTGGATAATCTGCCTTCACATTAATTTTAATATATGGATATGTTTTATCATCTTTTAAAAGCACATTGAATTTAGGCATGTTCTTCTTAATTAGATTACACTCCAAAATAAGAGCCTCTGCCTCATTATCGCACACTATATACTCAAAATGGTCGACTAATGCAACCATATTTTGAATTCTTTTTGTTTTCTTATTCTTTCTAAAATACTGCCTTACCCTGTTTCTTAAAACAACAGCCTTGCCAACATAAATAATTTTGTCATTTTTGTCGTGCATTATATAAACCCCTGGCTTTTTAGGCAGTTTTTTAAGTTCTGCTTCTATATCAAACATAATTTTTTACCTCGTAATATATTTTAGCACAAAAATAAGAGATTTTCAAAATTTATTGACAATCTCAGTACAAATGTAATATAATAAACATAGGAAATAAGGAAGCCACAAATGTGGTTTGCCAAGTTATAATATTATAAAAACACATCAGAACCTGGTAAGTTGACAGATGTGTTTTTTTATTGGTTTATTCGCTCTTACTAATAATTATTGCTAATGCTATAATTAGGGCAAAAGCTATGATAGTAGTTATTACTAGTGAAAAAAATAATATGTATATAATATTCAATAACGTTAATTCTACCATACGCCTCACCTCCTTATTGGAGGCAAACCACATCTGCTTATTCTCATTTCCTATATTAACAGTATAATATAATTTTACTGTGTTGTCTATAAATTTTTATCTAAAATTTTAATTTTAATCTTGATACATTTTCCCTTTTAGTGTAATATTATATCCATATAAGCATAAAATAAAATTTTTATTAAGAAAGGAGTTCATTTTTAGCGCCAGGACAGCATTTGTGCTGTTGACGAGGTTAGAGTTTATCGAAATATTCGGCGGATGCTCTAGGGCTTTCTACGGTCCTTATAAATTAGCAAAACCTAGCAGTGATGTTAGAACAGAGTTAATTTTGAGTAGTTTAATTATTTTATGCCTTTTATATTATATTTTGAATCAAAGTGTTTTACTTTGGTATTATTAAGTTATGTATTTTATAGGAGGTTTACTATGTGTGGAATAGTAGGTTACATTGGTAACAATAAAGCAAAAGAAATTTTAATAAATGGGCTTAAATGCCTAGAATATAGAGGTTACGATTCTGCTGGAATTGCAACTATTGAAAATAATAAAATTACTGTTATGAAGGAAAAGGGCAGGGTTTCAAATTTAGAGTCTCTTGATGGAATAGATAAATTATCTGGAACTGTTGGAATTGCGCACACTCGTTGGGCTACTCACGGAAAGCCATCAAAAGAAAATGCTCATCCTCATTTAGACAATTCAAATAGATTTGCAGTTGTTCATAACGGAATTATTGAAAATTATGCAGATTTAAGAAAATTTTTAACAGACAACGGATATCATTTCGTTTCTCAAACAGATACAGAAGTAGTTCCTAATTTAATTGATTACTACTTTACAAGTGATAAATCACAAAACACAATCGAGAAATTTTTAAGAGCTGTAAAGAATGCCGTTTCAGATTTAAAAGGAAGCTATGCTTTAGAAATAATTTCTTCTCTATATCCAGAAGATTTAGTAGTAGTAAGGAAAGATAGTCCTTTAGTAATTGGAAAAGGAAACGGTGAAAACTTTGTTGCATCAGATATTCCTGCTGTTTTAAGATATACTAAAGATTTTTATCTTTTAAATGATAATGAATTTGCTCTTATCACTAAAGATAAGATTAATTTTTACGATATGAATTTAACTCCTCACAATAAGGAAGTTAAAAATATAGAATGGGATGCTTCTGCAGCCGAAAAAGACGGATACGAAGACTATATGTTAAAAGAAATTTTCGAACAGCCAACCGCCATTCGTGAAACAATAGGTTCAAGATTAAAACTAGGAGAAAATTGCAGTTTTGATGATATAGAAATTTCTAAAGAATATTTAAAATTTATAAATAAAATATTTATAGTAGCCTGTGGTACTGCTATGCATGCAGGTTTAATGGGAAAATCAATAATAGAAAAACTATGCAGAATTCCAGTTGAAGTAGATATAGCATCAGAATTTAGATATAGAAATCCAATAATTGATGAAAAAACGTTATGTATTTTTGTGAGTCAATCTGGTGAAACAGCTGACACACTTGCAGCATTAAGATTATCAAAATCACATGGTGCAAGAACTCTTGCAATTTCAAATGTAATCGGAAGTACAATAACTAGAGAAGCAGATTACACAATTTATACGCATGCAGGCCCTGAAATAGCAGTTGCATCAACAAAAGCATACACTTCACAAGTTTGTTTAATTGCAATGCTTGGAATATACTTTGCCGAATTGTTAGGCTCTTACTCAAAAGATGAATTAGAAAAATTAAAGGCTGATATTCTAGACTTGCCTTCAAAAATAGAAGCAGTTCTAGATAACAGCAAAGAAATAAAAACATTTGCAAGCAAGGTGTACACACAAAAGGATATGTTCTTTTTAGGCAGAGGCACTGACTACAATGTAGCATTAGAAGGTTCTTTGAAATTAAAAGAAATTTCTTATATACACTCAGAAGCCTATGCAGCAGGTGAATTAAAACACGGACCAATTGCCTTAATAGAAAACGGTGTAACAGTAATCGGAATAATTACAAATAAAGAATTAGTAGAAAAAACAATCAGCAACATGCAAGAAGTAATAACAAGAGGTGCAAAAACTTTAATAATAACAAACCAAATTTTGCCAAACAATAACTTTGGTTATGTAATAAATATACCTGAAACAAATGAGTTAATCTCACCAATACTTTCAGTAATACCATTACAATTATTATCCTACTATATTTCTAAAAACAAGGGGTTAGACGTAGATAAGCCAAGAAACTTAGCAAAATCAGTAACGGTTGAATAAAACATTCGCACATTCGCCCAAGAGGGACTCCCCTTTTGGGGCGAATTTTTTTGCATTCCATACATTCCGTTGGCGGAGATGAAAAAGTGCGTTTTTTTTCGTTCCCAAATTGCCCTATTTCATATAAATATTGCTAACACAGTAAGCAACACAGCCCCTGGTATTCCTAATATTCCTACAACTAGTGCAGTAACAACATTTATTCCTATATGTAATCCACACACTGTTCCTACTATGTTGATAACATATAACAATACAGCCCCCAAAAACGAATTTATTATCAATTTAGTAATTATTTTTATTGGAATTATAAATATTTTTCCTACTATAAATATTCCAATTATACACGCCACATACACCAATAACATTTTAACGTCCATGCTTTCCCCCATTTCAATGTTATCACATTCTATGTTTGTGCATGGACAAATATGATACTTTATAATGTCATTTATTTTAATAATACCAGACAATATACTTAAATACGCACTACTCTATGCTTCATATTTTATTTTTTCTATATTGCTTAATTCTATGTTACTCTCTTTTGCCTTCTTTATTAAAAAATCCAGTCTTGCTTGATTCGCTTTTATTTGATATAAAAAATAATCAATTTGATCTTGCTCTGCATATTCATAATTCTTTATATTTAAATTTAGTTCCATCTTAGTTTTCAATATATTTACTATCAAATCTCTGTTTTTATCTTCCTGTTTTCCCCACATTGCATTATCCCCCAATCTATTACTATTATATTAATTTTTTTTCCAATTTATTCTTGTTCATCTAATAATTGTATAAATAATAGTTCCAATTGACTGTATCACAAATAAGTTTAGTAAATTTGATGTTAATAGATTGTTTGTAGCCTCTATTACACCAATTTTGTTTGCCATTTCTGTATTTTTCTTTTTTTCTTTTCGTTGTGCTTCTATAAATGTTATTAATTCTGGAATACTAGTTATAAAACCCAATAATATTCCTAGTACTAATTCTGGTAGTCCAAACGTATTACATAAATTTGTAAGGCTGTTGCTTAGTAATTCTCCTACAAAATATAAAAGCCATGCAATTATTAGCAATGCAATCCAATAAAAAATTAAATTATTTCTTTTTATTTTTTTCTCTTCCTCTATTTCCTCTTCTAACTCTTCTTTTTTTATTTTCTCATCTTCTTTTTCTAGATAAATTTTGTGTACATTATGATTTATATAATAAAATACAACTAGTAAAATTAGAAAGATTACAACACTTGTAATACCTAAAGTCACATTAAAAATTGCAAGCACTAATGGAATTATTATTGTCGCAATAACTAAAAAAATATCGATTAAAATTGCTCTATTCCTTAAAAATTTTTGATTCTTATTTAAATAAATTGCAAAAATATATTGTATTAAATTGATAATATTTGAACTTAAAATATTGTACACACTCGTCCCAATTAGTCCACTAGCAGCAGAAAAAGAAACTGTTAAGAGTTCTGGTACAGATGTGGCAAATCCTGCTATATTTCCACTAGCCTTTGGGCTTAATTTTAATGTAATGGAAATCTTTCTCAAAACCGGTACAAGCATATATTTAGATATAGTAACTATTCCTAAAGAAAATATTATAAATTTGACAAATTCTAAAATTAAATTCATTCTCAAACTCCTTTTTTCTATTATGATACATAATAATATTTTTATGCATTATTATCAAGAAATCCCCCAGGACTAACGTCCTGGGGGATAGATTAGAGATTTAACTATTAGTTTTACTGATTACTCATTGGTGTTCTCAAAAGACATCATATATTCATCCTGATTGTTCGTGGTCTTTGAATTCATCTTTTTGCTTTTGCAAAGCTTGTTCTCGTTCTTTTAAAGCACGCTCCCTTTCTTCTAAAGCTTGTTCCTTATCATTTAAAGTACGTTCAAATTCTTCTAAATGATTTAAAGCATATTCTCTCTTTTTTAAAGCTTCTTCTCTCCTTTTTTGCCCTGCTTTCGAGAATTTCTCATACTCGCTCGGATCAAATTCAAAACCTAATTGGACCTTAGGGTGAGTAATATCTCCAGCTATACATCCAGCTATATACTGTTTATAGAAATTACAATCCTTAAAACGTCTGCACTGCTTGCACGTCGTCTTAATATTCTGCCACTCCGATTTAAGTACGAGTGGAACATCAACTGTAACTATTGGCTTATCAGAATGCTCCTTAAAATAACCAATCTCTACCTTTCCGCAAAGCACAAAAAAAATGCACAAATCGCTTTGACAAGCATATTTCAAATCATACACTCTGCCCCACTTATGCCCGCTTGCATCTACATGGTTGCAAACAGATATTGAGTATCTTCCATCAGCACATCCCTTTGGAATAGATGTATTATTAAATATTACTTTTGAATACCCATTCCAACTACCTCGTAAACTATCTGGATTGTTCCACTGATGCCACGTGCCACAAAGCGGACATAAATATCGCCGTGGTCTCAAATCTAAAAGTTCATTTAGCATAAAAACTCCTTCTTACTTTTGTTTATTGACTAATAGTTGTTTTATCTCCTTTCTTAATAGTGTATTTGTGCATATACACCTTAGGCTACCAAAGTCAATTACCTTTGATATAAGCACGTAAAATACCAATGCATATTATATCACCACTTTACATAAAATGCAACTTTTTTCAGAGATTTCATTTAATTTCCAATATTAGTAGTCATTTTATTTACTTTTCCTAAATTTTGTTATATAATGTTTTCATTGAAAAGGCGTAAGTGTAATTCGCCCTTATGTTTTTGCATAGGGGTGTCTTTTTATAGTTTGAATAATAAAAATAAATTTCGCCCAAGAAAGGGCGTCCCTAATGGGCGAAAAGGAGTGTATGTTATGATAGACATTAAATTTTTAAGAGAAAATCCAGATGTTGTTAAGCAAAACATTAAGAATAAGTTTCAAGACCAAAAGCTTCATTTAGTTGATGAAGTTATTGCTCTTGATAAAGAAAGCAGAGCTTGCAAGATGCATGGAGATGAGCTTCGTTCTAAGAGAAACTCTCTTAGCGATAAAATTGGTAGCCTTATGAAAGAAGGCAGAAAAGATGAAGCTGAAGCTATTAAAGCTGAAGTTAAAGCTATTAATGATGAGCTTGTTGTAAACGAAGAAAAAGAAGAAAAATTTGCAAGTGAAATCAAAGAAAGAATGATGAAAATTCCTAACATAATAGATCCATCAGTTCCAATCGGAAAAGACGATTCTGAAAATGTTGAAGTTCAAAGATTTGGAGAACCAAAAGTTCCAGATTATGAAATTCCATATCATGCAGATATTATAGAAAAATTAAACGGAATGGATAAAGAATCTGCAGGACGTACTAGTGGTGTTGGTTTCTATTATTTAATTGGAGACATTGCTAGACTTCATGAAGCAATGCTTGCATATGCTAGAGATTACATGATTAATGCTGGTTTCACATATGCAATTCCACCATTCATGATTCGTAGTGATGTTGTTACAGGGGTTATGAGCTTTGAAGAAATGGATGCCATGATGTATAAAATAGAAGGCGAAGACCTATATTTAATAGGAACTTCAGAGCATTCAATGATTGGTAGATTTAAGGACCAAATTTTAAAGAAAGCGGATCTTCCAATTACAATGACATCTTATTCTCCATGTTTTAGAAAAGAAATTGGTTCACACGGCCTAGAAGAAAGAGGATTATATCGTGTTCATCAATTTGAAAAGCAAGAAATGATTGTTTTATGCGAACCAGAAGATTCAATGAACTGGTACAATAAAATGTGGAAGTTAAGTGTAGACTTATTCAGAAGTTGGAATGTTCCAGTCAGACAACTTGATTGTTGCAGTGGTGATTTAGCTGATTTAAAAGTAAAATCTTGCGATATTGAGGCATGGAGTCCAAGACAAAAAAAATACTTCGAAGTTTGTAGTTGTTCAACTTTAGGAGATGCTCAGGCACGTAGATTAGGGATTCGTGTAAAGGGTGAAAAAGGAAACTACTATCCTCACACTCTAAACAATACAGTAGTCGCTACTCCTAGAGGACTTATAGCAGTTATAGAAAATAACTACAACGAAGACGGAAGCATAACAATTCCAGAAGTTTTACGTCCATACATGGGTGGAACAGAAATAATAAAACCTAAAAATAAATAATATTTTATATTAAAAAAAGACTAATTTTAATTTTAAAAATAAAGTCAAGCTCGCCTTTTGAGGAGTCCGTCAGGAGCTCCGACCAAGAGCGCCGTACCTTAATTTTTATAAATTAAAATTAGTCTTTTTCTAAAATTTTTTTTGAAATTTTCATTTACATTTCTGGCTTTTATCCCATATACCTTGATTCTCCCCACTTTCCGTGATATAATCTTTGACGGTATCGTTTTATGTAACTTTAACATGACAATTGTCTATAAAGGAGGTTTAGTTTTATGGCTAACGTTACCGTTATTGTTGGAACTCAATGGGGCAACGAAGGAAAAGGGCGGATTGCCCACCAAGTTTCTAAGGAGTGCATTGCAGTTCGTGGAACAGGTAGTAGTAAAGCTGGTCACACCGTAATGATTGGTGGTCAAAAGTTTACTTTGCACTTGCTTCCTGCGGCAATTGTATTGCCAAACACTCAATGTATTATCGGTCCAGGCGTCGTAATTGACTTATCTATCCTTGCCACAGAAATAAAAACTCTACAGGCAATGGGTGTTAAAGTCTCTCCCGAACGTCTAATTATCAGTCCTCGGGCTCACATCATTCTGCCATACCACATTAGCATGGATAAAATGCACGAAAAATTGAAGGGCTCCAATAAATTAGGTACTACCCTAAGTGGAGTTGGCCCTTGTTATTCTGATAAGGTAAACCGAATCGGCATTCGCATGATAGATTTTGCAAGCTTGAGTATTCAGGAGCTTATCACTCGCATTTCTCACATTATCAAGATTGACAATGTGATTTTGAATGCATTTTCTCCTGAAAACACAATCACGAAAATCCATGCCCTTATCGATGACAGCATTTTAAGTTATCGCAGTTTGATTGTTCCCTACATTCGTGATGAACGACCTATACTTAATTCTGCACTTTTCAACGATGATAAAATAGTAGTTGAGGGTTCACAGTCTTTTTACTTGGATGTAGACCAGGGTGACTACCCTTATGTTACCTCTTCGAGTCCGAGTACTTCTGGAACTTTGGCAGCTGCTGGAATAGGTCCTGTCTACGTCCGCGATGTGTTGGGGGTTGCAAAAGCCTATTGTTCTCGCGCCGGCGAAGGTCCTTTTAACACAGAGCAATTTGGTAGCACCGCTAATGCAATACGCAAAATAGGCCACGAATTTAATGCTGATGGAAGCCCTCGTAGAGTTGGTTGGCTCGACTTGGTCCGTCTTAAAAATGCAGTCATCCAAGATGGTATCACCGAATTGTGTTTAATGCACATGGATGACCTTGGAAAAATCGGCTGGAAATTGGGTGAAATTAAAGTATGTACTTCGTATGTATATAATCAACCCCACAATTGGCCGATAACAATTGACTATGTTCCCATTGACTCTGAGAATTGTGAACCTATTTACAAAAGTTTTAAGCAAGGTTGGGATACTTCTGGTTGTACAGATTACAACTCTCTGCCTCAGCCCGCTAAAAATTTTATCGAATTCATTGAAGAATACTTGGAGATTCCTGTTATGTATATTGGAATCGGCCCTGATATTCATGACATCATCATCAAATAACACATACCACTACGTTGCATAAAACCATACCGAGGAGGCAAATTTTGCCTCCTTCTTTATACTTTATAAACTTATTTGTGTAAACTCAAACATTTGCTTGACTATAAGAATAAATTCTACTTTTAGAACTAAACTAGAATTTACTTTTTGAATTAACTATACAAACATTTTTCTATGGATTCTAATTGTTTTTAATTATCCGGTATGGTATAATTTATACGGTTATAAAATTTAATTGAAAGGAAAATCAGGTATTGTATACTGGTTAAACATATAATATGATAGTAAAAAATCCTAAATTTGAAATTTCAGCAGTGAAGCCTTCTCAATATCCTCAAAACGATATGCCTCAAATTGTTTTAGTTGGAAAATCTAATGTTGGAAAATCAAGTTTTATAAATACAATGTTAAATAGAAAGAAATTAGCAAGAACAAGCTCGGAACCCGGCAAAACAAGGCAAATAAATTTTTACAATGTAGACGAAAAATTTTATTTTGTTGATTTACCTGGATATGGCTACAGTAAGATGTCAAAACAAGAGCAAGTTAAAGTTGGAAACTTTATTGAAGAATACTTGTCAAAATGTAAAAAAATCTCATTAATAGTTTTTTTAATAGATATTCGTCATTCACCAACAGAAAATGATAGATTAATGTACCAATATATTATAAATACAAATTCACCTTGTTTAATAGTAGCAAACAAAGCTGATAAAATAGCAGTTACTAAAGTTTCTGGGGTTCTAGAAGATTTACAACAAGAATTAAACCCATTAAAAGATTTAACATTCTTGCCTTTTTCAGCAGAAAGAAAAATATACAGTGAAGATGTGTGGAATTATATTGAAAATTATATTTAGATTTTTTGGATAATTATTGCGCATTAAGGTTAGTATATTTTATTTATAATACTAATCTTATCTTTATTTGAATAAATCTGAGAAAAAATGCATTTTTTGTTGAATTTTGTCGAATTCCGTGATATAATACAGCAATATTAACTCCTCTTTGAGGAGATTTTGAAAGGGGATTTTTTATGTCATTGAATCTTTGTACTCCTCGTAGGGCCAGAATGGCCTTGTTTGAAGATTCAGCGCATCGGGATGTCGCTTTTGCCACAATTGGGGACAAATACGTTAACGTACTTGTCCAAAAGGTTGAAGGCAACGCAAAGGCACTTCTCGTCTCTTTGACCGGTAGTTTTCACTATGATTCTCTGGTCAAGAAAGCCATTGAGGATATGGGCGGTTCTTGGATGCCTGCCATCGAATAACCAACCTCATGTTGCCAATACGGTAACTTAGCCCCAATGTACTCCCTTCAATCCCCTGCTAGATGCATTTGCATTTTGGCAGGGGATTTTTCAACACCCAAAAAACTAATTTCAATTTTTTAAATAATGTCAAGCTCGCCTTTTTAGGAGTCCGTTAGGATCTCTTACCAAGAGCACTGTGCCGTAATTTTTATAAATTGAAATTAGTCTTTTTTAATATTATTTTGTTATTAATTCTATTCTCTTTTCCACATTAGCTTTACCCAAAACATGCATTATTTCATACAAGTCTGGAGTGTTTCTTCTTCTTGTTATTGCAACTCTTAGTACTGTACTAATATCTCCAACATGTCCTGGCCATTTTTCTGGCTCTTTTTTGTATTCTTTAACTTCTCTTGCATATCCTAACTCTTCAGCCATGTCTTTCATCTTTTCAAACCAAGTTTGTTGGTCATCTGCTTCATCATAATATTTTGACATATATAAATTTAAAATCTTTTTTATTTCTTCTTTATCATTTATCTTGTCAAATTCGTATTCATCATTGCTTGCAAAGAATTTATCATCATACATGTATTCTATGCAATGTTTAACATCTGACCATTTTGCAATATCTCTACGAGGTTTAGCTTTGCCACGTTCAATGTTTAGAACTTTAATAGAATATTCTTTGTTGTTCAAAAGTTCTAATAATTCATTGTCGTAAGTCTCAGCCCATTCATGTGCCTCATTGTAAACCTGCTCAGCTGTATATTTAGATATAACATTTTTTCCTATGTCTAAAAGCTTAACCATATCGAATAAAGCTCCACTAACACTCATTTTTGTTAATTGGAAGTCAAATTCTTTTATCGATTTATCTGGATTTTGTTTTCTCCAAATTTCGAAATTTGAATTTGCAATGTTTAGTAAATATTCCTTTACAGCCTCAACTGGAATACCAATCTCTTTGTAGTAATTTGCTGATGCCTCTGGGTCTTTTCTCTTACTTATCTTTCTCTTATTTCCATTATCATTTTTAAGTATTGTTGCAGTGTGTGCATATTTAGGAGCCTTAAATCCTAACATTTGGAATAATTGAACATGAATTGGAACAGAAGATAACCATTCGTCTCCTCTTATTACATGTGTTGTATGCATTAAGTGGTCATCAACAGCATGTGCAAAATGGTAAGTTGGAAGTCCATCAGCCTTAATTATTACTATATCTTGGTCATTTTCTGGGAATATAACATTTCCCTTTATAACATCGTGAACCTTAATCTTTCTCTCTTCGCTTCCATTTGATCTTAAACGAATTATATAGTGTTCACCATTCTTTATTTTTTCTGCTGCTTCTTCAACAGTTAAATTTCTATACTTAGCCCAAACTCCATAATATCCAGGTTTAACTCCAGCAGCTTCTTGAGTTTTTCTCATTTCTTCAAGCTCTTCTGCAGTAGCAAAACATGGGTATGCCTTTCCCTGCTCTAGCAAATATTTAGCATAAGCTTGATAAATCTCTTTTCTCATAGATTGTCTATAAGGTCCATATTCTCCATGCCAAGTTGTTTCTGTATCCATTCCCTCATCTGGAAGAACATCGAAATATTTTAAAGAATCAATTATATCTTTAATTCCATTTTCAACTTCTCTTTTTTGGTCTGTATCCTCAACTCTCATAAAGAACACGCCATTAGTTTTATCTGCAATAGTTCTTGCAAGCAAAGCTTGGTATATAGTTCCAATATGAACAGAACCAGTTGGGCTAGGTCCAATTCTTACAACCATAGCACCTTCAGGTAAATCTCTCTCAGGATATTTTTCTTCGTAAAACTCTATTGGTTTTGCATCCGGAAAAATTAAATTTGCTAAATCCTTATAATCCATAATCTTACTCCTTTTATTTTTATTAAAAGAAGCTTTCAAGGCTTTTACTTTAAAAGCTTCTTTTCTAATTTTCCTAGTTCACCCTATTAAACTTCCATTATTATTGGTAATATCATTGGGTCTCTCTTTGTTTTCTGGAATATATAGTCTCTTAAATCATCTTTTAATGTTGATTTTATTGTTGACCAATCTGTTATATGTCTTTGTTCAAATCCTGCAACTTCTTGTTTTATCACGTTTTTAACGTCTTCCATTAAGTTTTCAGATTCTCTTACATAAACGAATCCACGTGAAATAACATCTGGTCCAGATACTATTTCGCCTGTTGATGAGTCCATTGTTAATACTATAACAATTAATCCATCTTGTGATAAATGTTGTCTATCTCTTAATACTATGTTTCCGACATCTCCAACACCTAAGCCATCTACTAAAACCTTGCCAGATGGAACTGATGTTGTAAATTTTGCCTCGTCTTTATTTAATTCCAATATTCTACCATTGTGTGTTATAAATATATTTTGTGCTGGTATGCCAATCTCTTTAGCAGTTTCGGCATGTGCAATTAATTGTCTATATTCACCATGAACTGGTATAAAGAATTTTGGTTTTGAAAGTGCAAATATCAATTTTTGTTCTTCTTGACAAGCATGTCCTGAAACATGAACATCTGCTAATGCACTATATACTACCTCTGCACCTATTTGCATTAAATCGTCAATTACTTTTGAAACTGATTTTTCATTACCAGGTATTGGATTTGCAGAAATAATAACTAAATCATTTGGTGTAATTTTAACTTTTCTGTGGTCTCCAGCAGCCATTCGCGTCAATGCTGACATTGTTTCTCCTTGACTACCTGTTGTTATAATTACTAATTGCTCATCATTATATGTTGACATTGTATCTATATCAATAAATATATCATCTGGACAATCGATATATCCTAATTCTTTTGCTGTTGTAATCATGTTTATCATACTTCTACCACATATTGCAATTTTTCTATGATATTTTACTGCCGAACTTACTATTTGTTGAACCCTGTGTACATTTGATGCAAAAGTTGCAACAACTATTCTTTTTGTGCATCCAT
>OLVX01001419.1_pt1 | contig 20391 bp, 19 predicted proteins | sample 1673271 | NCBI WGS metagenome assembly OLVX01 (sample SAMEA3178939, study PRJEB25190) | human gut metagenome | biome: human gut; feature: human-associated habitat; material: faeces | place: Austria | collected 2013
CAGACGGCCAATACGACCAAAACCATTGATAGCAACTCTAACAGCCATGTTAATAATACCTCCTAAATGTTCTTACCCTTTTCATCGGATAATCTCACGGTGCTTTTATTGTAGTCCAAAACGCGAAAAGTTTCAAGTGTCTGCCAAAAAATTAACAACTTGATTTCACACTTTTTGGCTTTTGTATGATTTTTCTACCTCTTCTCGGCCGCTTTTCGGCAATTCAGCCAAGAGAGCGCTTACTCCCGGCTCTCGAAGGCAGCGGCTGCGGCGATGCGCACCACGGCAAAAACCCCCAGAACGCCCACGCACGCAATGCCGAGGCCGAAGAAGATGGCGGGGAGATTGGTCAGCTTGAACTGGGAAGGCATGGCCAGCGTCAGGGTCTGGGGCAGCTCCCAGCAGAAGGCCAGCATGAAGCTGGCCAGACCGGACATACACAAAAGCTTGCCGTCCGAGGTTTCAGGCAGCCAGAGCGCCCGCACGAGGCTGGACAGGAAGAGCAGCACCGCCAGCATCTCCCACACCATGACGGTGGGCGAGACGCGGTGCCAGCTGGAGCTGTTCTCCATGAAACGGCTCAGCACGCACCAGTAGAACACCAGCGTGCCCCAGATGCCGGAAGCCATGCTCTTGGCCGGGAGCTGGCCGTCCGGCCGGAGCCATTTGCGGCCCAGCAGAACGAGCCAGACCGCGCAGAGCACCTCCAGCACAGCCCGGACGACGGCGCCGATGCCGGTCAGCCCCACGGCCAGCCGGGCCAGCGCCGCAAGGGCGAAGAATGCCCCGGCCATGATCGTCACCGTGCCGGAGGCCTTGCAGCGGTTCCGCAGTTCCTGCGGCCCATGGGCCAGTTTCCGGCCAATGCAGATGGCCACCAGCACGCCCACGGCCAGCGCGGCATAGCGCAGCCAGACCGGGCCGACGGCGCACAGGCCGCTTTCCAGATCGGTCCAGAGGCCAAGGTCCAGCGCACGGCCGATGGTCAGCGCAGTTCCTACAACGAACAGAAGTTTGATCCGTGGATTCATCAGCGTTCCTCGATTGGTTTATATTTCTGGCGCACGCCCAGATATTTGTAGGCGGGCCGGATGATACGGTTGGCGAAAACGACCTCCTCGACGCGGTGGGCGCACCAGCCCGGCACACGGGCGATGGCGAACAGCGGGGTGTAGAGATCCTCGGAGATGCCCAGCATGTTGTAGATCAGGCCGCTGAACAGGTCCACATTGGCGCAGACGGGCTTGGTACTGCCCTTTTCCTCGGCGAAGATGCCGGGGGCCAGCCGCTCGATGCTGCACAGCATGTTGTACTCTTCCTCAAAGCCTTTCTCGTAAGCCAGATGGCGGGCACGATTTTTCAGGATGACCTCGCGGGGGTCGCTCATGGTGTAGACCGCGTGGCCCACACCGTAGATCAGGCCGGAGCCGTCGCCCGCCTGTTTGCGGAGGATGCGGCGGAGGTACTCCCGCACCTCGTCGTCATCTTCGGGGTTCTCCACGTGCTTGAGGATGTCCTGCAATTGGCGGTTGACCATCAGGTTCGCGCCGCCGTGCTTGGGGCCCTTCAGCGCGCCGATGCCCGCCGCGATGGCCGAGTAGGTGTCGGTGCCCGACGAGGAGAGCACGCGGGTGGTGAAGGTGGAGCAGTTGCCGCCGCCGTGGTCGGCATGGACCAGCAGACACATATCCAGCAGCTTCGCTTCCTCGTGGGTGAACTTCTGGTCCGGGCGGTAGGTGCTGAGGATGTGCTCTGCCGTGCTCTGGCCGGGCTTGGGCAGGTGGAAGAACATGCTCTGCTTATCGTAATAGCGGCGCTTCATCTGGTAGGCGTTCACCATCATGGTGGGCATACTGGCGATGAGGTTGATGCTCTGGTTCAGGATGTTCTCAAGGCTCAGATCCTCGGCGTGCTCGTCGTAGGAATACAGGCCCAGCACGCAGCGCTGCATCTTGTTCATCACGTTGGGCGAGGGGGCGTTCATGGTATCCATGAAGCCGTCGGGCAGGGCCCGGTGCTCGGCCAGCAGCTCGCAGAACTCGTCCAGCTGGCTCTGGGTGGGCAGACTGCCAAACAGCAGCAGCCAGATGACCTCTTCGAAAACGAAGCGGTCGTTGCGGTAGGCTTCCTCCACGATCTCCTCGATGTTGACGCCCCGGTAGATCAGCTTGCCGGGGATGGGAATGACATGCCCCTCCTGATCCTTTTTGTAGCCAACCACATCGCATACATTGGTCAGACCGGCGAGGACGCCGGTGCCATCCGGGTTCCGCAGACCGCGCTTGACCCCCAGCCGCTCGCTGGTCTCCGGGTCGATGTAGTTGTTGGCGATGTACTCTTCGCACAGGGTCCGCATCATCTGCGGGGACAGAGTTGCCACCTCTGCGTGCTTATAGTTCATGCGTAGACTCCCCTTTCTATTCTTACTTTATACTTTTCCCTGCCATCCACACCGATGGCATGAGTCTATCATAGCGCTTTTGTGAAACAAATTCAAGAAGAAGATGAAATCTGCGCTTTTTCTCCCGGCGGTTCTGCTACACTGGCCGAAACGAAACTGCCTGTCCGGGAGGGGTCCTGTGATGAAACGCACCTTTTTTCTGCTCTGTGCCCTGCTGCTCGTAGCGGGCAGTCTGCTGCCGCTGGCCGGGTACCGGCTGGCCACTGCCGCGCTGGGCCGGGCGGCCCCGGAGGCGGCGGAGAGCGCCCCGGAACCGGCGGCATCCGACCCGGCCGCCCTGCCGGAAGCTTCCGCGCCGCCCTCCGATCAGGACAGCGAGAGCTTCCTCATCCGGGACCTGAGGGACGGAGCCGTGGCAGCGGTGCCGCGGCGGGAGTATCTGATCGGGGCAGTGGCGGCGGAGATGCCGATCACGTGGCCGGACGAAGCGCTCAAGGCACAGGCCATTGCTGCCCACAGCTACGCGCTCTACTGCCGGGATCACGCAGCCGACCCCGCTGCCGGGTGGCTGACGGCGGACCCGGCCCGGCGGCAGGGCTACCTGACCGACACGGTCCTGCGCAGCTACTGGGGCACGGCCTACGAAGAGAATCACGCCCGGCTGGCGGCGCTGGTGGACGCGGTGGAGACGCAGGTGCTGTACTATGACAACGCCCCCGCCGGAACCAGCTATTTTGCCATCTCCAACGGGCAGACGGAAGCCAGCGAAAACGTCTGGGGCAGCGCCGTCCCCTACCTCGTCCCCGTGGACAGCAGCACCGACCGGGAGGCCGATCATTTTACTTACACGGTCCAGTTTTCCACCGCGCAGACCGAAGAGCTGCTGAAAGGGCTGGGCCTCGCCCCAGACCTTTCCGCACCGGAGGGCTGGTTCGGGGTGGCCGCGCTGACCCCCTCCGGCTATGTGGCTTCCCTGCCGGTCTGCGGGCAGACGATCACCGGCCCGGCCCTGCGCAAGGCGCTGGGGCTGCGGAGCGCCTGTTTCACGGTGCAGTACCAGAACGGGACGTTTTTCTTCACCACCATGGGCTACGGCCACGGGGTCGGGCTGAGCCAGTGGGGTGCCAAGGCGCTGGCCCAGCAGGGGCAGACCGCCGCGCAGATCCTCGCCCACTACTTCCCCGGAACGGAACTGCGCCAGTAAACAGCAAAGCAGCCGGACATTTCTGCCCGGCTGCTTTACTGATCGAAAGGATGTTTTTCGAAAGGATCACTGAAACATGCCGTCCAGCCAGCTCCAAATGTCGCTGGCGGTATCAGAGGAAGTCGTCTCCTCCGTGGGTGCGGGTGCGGCTTCGGCAGCTGCTTCCGTCTCCTCAGCGGCCACAGCGGCTTCCAGCTCTTCCAAGCCGGTGCCGTCATCGTTGGCGTCGGAGGTGATGTACCAGTAGCAGGACGCGCCGGAGATGGAGATGCTGGCACTGGACAGGGGCACACGCCCCGCAGAAACGCCGTTGGCCGGATCGGAGCAGTAGAACACACCGTCGGTGTAATCGGTCAGGATCACCGCGTGGGGCTGGCGGCGATCATAAAGAACGATGCCTTCCGGGTGCTCGGCGAGGATCTGGATGAGGGCCTCGGTCTTAGCGGCCTTGCCGGAAGGAAGGGTGGCGTAGCCCACGTGCATCGCATTGTATGTAAAACTGTGGGACAGACCGCCGGACCATGCCGTGCTCTTGATGCTGTTCTCGGTCACATCGACCCAGCCGTCCAGCCCATCCAAGTAAGCGCGGCGGCGGAGCATCATGGCGGCGGAGGCCAGTGTGCAGGTGCCGCCCCGGCTCTGCTTGAAGTAGAACCCGACGTCCACGTTCAAGTCCACGGCCAGCGCGGCGGGCAGCAGCGTCAGTATCAATGCCAGCGTCATCATCAGTGCCGACAGTTTTTTCCATGCGTGGTGCGGTGCAGTTTCCACCTTTTTCATCTCCCTTGAATTTCGTCGTCATTCACTGGTGTAAAGTATACCAGCCTGTTACACTTTTGTAAACACTTCCTTCGCATTTTTCTCAATATTTACACGTTTTGGTCACAATTCAAAAGCACCTTGCACAAAAGGCAGGGGTGGGCTTTGTGGGGTTTGGACAAAGGGGGGATATTTTTCATTCAAGTTTTCCTTCCTACAACCTCTCTGTCGCTTTCGCGACATCTCCCCTAGTAGGGGAGACCTTGGCATCGCGATGCAGTTTTTTCTTCTAAGGGCAGCAGCATGTAAAACGGCCGAAATCGAGCCGCTGCGGCACGCCAGAGGCTCCCCTACTAGGGGAGCTGGACGCCGTCAGGCGGCCTGAGAGGTTGTACAGAGAAGTCGCTTACCTTATTCCATTTTGGGGCCGGATATGGTATACTTCCAATCGAAATCCCCGAAATCGAAACTTTGCAGGAGCGCATTTATGAAAGCAACCATCGTCATCCCCAACATCAACGGCAAGGGCTGGCTGAAGGACTCCATCGAGTCCGTCTATGCCCAGACCGAGCAGGACTTCCAGCTCATCGTGGTGGACAACGGCTCCACCGACGAAAGTCTGGAACAGGCCCGCAGCTATTGCAGCCGCCCCAACTTCACGCTGATCGAAAACGGGCGGAACACCGGGTTTTCCCACGCGGTCAATCAGGGCATTGCACGGGCAGAGAGCGAATTCGTGGTGCTGTTCAACAACGACGCCTTCGCCGAGCCGGAGTGGCTGGCCGAGCTGATCCGGGCCGCCGAGAGCGACCCCAAGATCTTTGCGGTGCAGAGCCTGATGATCCGCCACTTTGACCGGGAGCTGGCCGACGATGCGGGCGATTATGTGACATGGATGGGCTTTGCCTGCAAGACCGGCGACGGCCGCCGGGCCAGCCGCTATACCAAGCAGAAGCGGATCTTCTCGGCGTGCGGCGGCGCGGCGCTCTACCGCAAGCGCATTCTGGACGAGATCGGCGGCTTCGACGAGAACTTCTTCGCCTACTTCGAGGATGTGGACCTGAGCTGGCGGGCCAACAATGCGGGCTACAAAAACATCCTCTGCCCCACCGCCAAGTGCTACCACATCTGCGGAGCCAGCACCGGTGCGGTCAAGTACAACGCCTTCAAGAGCCAGCAGAGCGGCCGCAACAGCATCCTGCTCCCCCTCAAGAACGAGCCCCTGCTGATGCTGATCGTCAACTTTCTCCCGCTGGCGCTGGGCTATCTGCTCAAGTATTACAAGTTCCACAAGCAGGGCTTCGGCGACGCATGGGACAAGGGGATGCACGAAGCCTTGGACCTGCTCCACTCCGGCAAGCTCGGCAAGCGCCCCTTCCGGCTGAAGGACCTGCCCCACTACCTGCTCATGGAGGTGTGGATGATCTGGAACATGATCCCCTATTTGTGGTATCGGCTGGTGGTGGTGCGGTTTGATCTGAAATGATCTCTCATAAAGCAGAACCACCCCGGTTCCGGGCGTTGCAAGCGCCTTGGAGCCGGGGTGGTGTTTTGTTTCTGCGGTTTGCCTTACGCGGCGGTGCTCTCCGAAGCGGCCTCGCCGGAGGCAGCCGTGCTCTCCGCAGCGGTGCTGTCGGCAGCGGGAGCGCTCTCCGCCGGGGTGCTGGCCGCGGACTCAGCGGGGGCGGCCTCCTCGGAAGAGACGGTGGAGTCACCGGCGGCGGCGAGGATGGCGTCCTGCACCTCGCTCTCGGCCATGGGGGCCGGCTCGGAGGCGGCTGCGGCGGTGGATTCGGGCTTGGTCTCGCTGTCGGTCAGGCCGGTGAGGTACCAGCTGCCGTTCTGGCGGCGGAACAGGTAATCCATATACTTGGTGGGCGTGTCGGACAAGGTGTTCAGGATGCTGTCGTCGGTGCTCTGGGTGGGGATGTAGCCCACGGTGACATGGAGCAGACCGTCCTTCTTGAACAGCTTGGTCACGGTGGCGCTGTAGCTGCCCACACTGCCGGTGACGGGGATCTTGTAGCACTGGGTCGTCTCGTCGAACTCGATGGTCATATCCTCCATCTCGAAGGTCTTATGGTTCATCTTGAAGCTGGGGCCCACGAGCTTGGCAAGGTAGGCGTCCACATCCACCGAGGGGAGCAGGAGCTGCTCGGTGTCGGGGTCGGTGTTGTAGTTGTCGAAACTGCCCTGCGTCTCCTGAATGCTGTACACGCAGCCCCAGACCGCCGCTTCGCGGAGGGTCAGGTCGTCGATGTTCTCAATGCCGTCGAAGGGCACGGGGTCGAAGAGGACAAGGCCTTCCAGCTCATCCTCGTATTCCTGCCGCTGCTGGGTATCGTCAAACAGCTTTGCCACGGTGCGCACACCCGTGCGCACCACGGTGACCGCGCCCACCAGCACCAGCACTGCCACCAACAGGCCAAGGGCCTGACGGGCACGGCGGCGGTGGAGCCGGGCGTGTTCTTCCGGGGTCATATAGGTTTTCATCTTGATTTTCGTCTCCTAAATTGGACTGTAGTCGGTCATACCGGGTCTTAGTATACCACGTTTTGCCCCGAAGTGCAAAATCCGGGGAGTGGATTTTTTGTGAAAGCGCGTTTTATTCCCACGTTTTCCAGACATCCGGCTGATAGCCCACGGTGGCTTTGCGGCCGTTGCGGACGATGGGCGTCTTGAAGAGCTGCTGGTTCTCGAAGAGCTTATCCTCCTTCTGCCAGTCCACGAGGGCGTCCAGCAGGGCGAGGGTCTGCTTGTCCTTGGCCGCCGGGTCCACCAGCTGCTGCCAGCCGCCCAGCGCGCGGGCGACGTTCTCGAACTCGCCGCGGCTCATCTCCTTTTCCTTCAGGTCGATCATCTGGAACCGGATGCCCCGCTCCTTGAAGTAGCGCTGGGCCTTTTTGGTATCGAAGCACTTGCTCGTGCCGAAGATCTGGATGTTCATGCGTTTGTCCTCCCAAAAGTCTCTTTTCATTGTATCATACTCCGGCCCCGTTGCATAGGGATATTTCACGGCCCCGCCGGGCAGACTAGCGGCAGACTGAAGTTTGGAGGTATGTTTTATGAAAGCATTCGTTGACCCTGACCTGTGCATCGGCTGCACCCAGTGTGCCGGTATCTGCCCGGAGGTGTTCTCCATGGAGGGCACGCTGGCCGTGGCCCAGCCCGGCGAACTTTCCGGCGAACTGGTCCCCGCCGCCATCGACGCGGCGCAGAACTGCCCCGTCTCGGCGATCACCATCTCGGAATAAGGAAAACTCCCTGAAAATTTTCAAATATCCCTCCGATCCCTGCGATTTTGTGCTATACTATAAGGTGTGAAATTATGGATCGGAGGAAAATCGCCCATGCGTTTACTGGTCATTGACGGCAACAGCATCGCCAACCGCGCCTTTTTCGGCATCAAGCTGCTGACCACCAAGGACGGCCGCTATACCAACGCCATTTTCGGCTTTCTGAATATTCTGAACTCCCTGCTCAAGGAGTGCTCCCCGGACGAGGTCGCCGTGGCGTTCGACCTCAAAGCCCCCACCTTCCGCCACAAGATGTACGACGGTTACAAGGCCACCCGCCACGGGATGCCCGACGAGCTGGCCCAGCAGATGCCGGTGCTGAAAGAGCTCCTGACCGACCTCGGCTACCGGCAGGTCACCGCCGAAGGCTGGGAGGCCGACGACATCCTCGGCACGCTGGCCGCCGCCTGTGACGCCCGGAAGGACGACTGCTTCCTTGCCACGGGAGACCGCGACAGCTTGCAGCTGGTAAGCGAGACCACCACCGTGCTGCTGGCTACCACGGCGCTGGGCCGCAGCAAGACCGTGGCCATGGATGTGGCCGCCATCGAGGAAAAGTACGGCATCCAGCCGAGGCAGCTCATCGAGGTGAAGAGCCTGATGGGCGATGCGTCCGACAACATCCCCGGCGTGCGGGGCATCGGCGAAAAGACCGCCCTCGCCCTTGTGCAGAGGTTCGGCACGCTGGAAAACGTCTACGCCAACCTCGACGACAAGATCATCAAGCCCAAGCAGCGGGAACACCTGCTGGAGTGCCGGGCCGATGCGGAACTGAGCCATCTGCTCGGCACCATCCGCACCGATGCGCCCATCGACACCGCCGAGGGGGCTTACAAGGTCGGCGAAGGGAACAAGGGCGCCGCCGTGCGGCTGATGCAGGAGCTGGAGCTCCACAGCCTCATCCCCCGGTTCGGGCTGGACGGCGTAGCCCCGGAGGCCGCGCCCGAAGAGGTCCCCACGCTGGAGGGCACCGTCTCCCAGCTGCCCGAAAGGCCCGCCGGGCATTATCTGGTGGCCACCCGCCCCGCCGTCATGGGCCGCGCGGGCGTGAAAAATGTCGTTTTGCAGCCGGAAGCGTGGTACGCCGTGCAGGGCAGCACCGTCTACCCCCTGAACAGCGGCGAGCTGGTACAGCTGCTGGACGCCCCCGGCGTGACGCTGGACGTCTTCGACTCCGCTCCCCTCTACGCGCTGGCCATGGCCCACGGCGGCTGGGGCAGCAGCATCGTCTGGGACGGCAAGCTGGCTGCCTACCTGCTGGACGCCTCGGCCTCCAAGTATCAGGTCACCGAGCTGCTGACCAGCTACCGCGCCAAGGCCGCCTTCACCTGTGAGGCGTGGCCCGACGCGGGCGGCCTTGCCGACCTGTTCGCCAAGATGAAGGCCGAGATCACCGCGCTGGGCGAGGACAAGCTCTACAACGAGATCGAATTCCCGCTGGCACAGGTGCTGGCCGACATGACCCGCACCGGCATCCTTGTGGACCGGCAGGGCGTCGAGAAGTTCGGGCTGCGGATGCGCACCGAACTTTCGCAGGTGCTGGCCCGCATCCAGATGGAGACCGGCAGCACCAGCTTCAACCCCAACAGCCCCAAGCAGCTGGGGGAAATGCTCTTCGACACCATGGGCCTCCCCCACGGCAAAAAGACCCAGCGCGGCTGGTCCACCGACGCAGAAACGCTGGAAGCCCTGCGGGACTACCCGCTGGTGGAGGACATTTTGCAGTACCGCGCCTACCAAAAGCTGAATTCCACCTATGTGGAAGGGCTTTTGAAGGTCATGGGCGAGGATGACCGGGTCCACACCCGGTTCAACCAGACCGAGGCCCGGACGGGCCGCCTTTCCTCCGACAACCCCAACCTGCAGAACATCCCCATCCGCACCGAGCTGGGCAGCCAGCTCCGGGCCTATTTCATCGCGAAGCCCGGCTGGGTGCTGGTGGACGCCGACTACAGCCAGATCGAGCTGCGCATCCTCGCCCATGTCACCGGCGACGAACACATGCAGCAAGCCTTCCTCTCCGGCGAGGACATCCACCGCTCCACGGCGGCCCGGATCTACAATCTGCCGCCGGATCAGGTCTCGCCCCGCATCCGCTCCTCGGCCAAGGCCATCAACTTCGGCATCATGTACGGCAAGGGAGCCTACAGCCTTTCCAAGGACATCGGCGTGTCGGTGAAAGAGGCCGACGCCTTCCTCAAGAGCTATCTGGCCGCTTTTCCCAAGGTGAGCGGCTATATGGACAAGACCATCGCCGACGCGCGGGCGTGCGGCTACGTTTCCACCCTGTTCGGACGCCGCCGCGCCCTGCCGGAGCTGACCAGCACCAACCACAACATCCGGGCCAGCGGCGAGCGGATGGCCCGCAACACCCCCATCCAAGGCACCGCAGCGGATGTCATCAAGCTGGCCATGGTGCGGGTCTGGCGGCGGCTGCGGGACGAAAAAATGGAGAGCCGTCTCATCCTGACCGTCCACGATGAGCTGATCGTGGAGGCACCGGAAGCGGAGGCCGAAAAGGCCGCCGCCATCCTGCGGGAAGAGATGGAAGGCTGTGTGCAGTACGCCGTGCCCCTGAGCACCGACGTCCACATCGGCAAAAACTGGCTGGAGGCCCACTGAATCATGATCGTATTAGGAATCGAATCCACCTGCGACGAGACCGCCGCAGCCCTTGTGGAGGACGGACGGAAGCTGCTGAGCAACGTCATCTCCACCAGCGTGAAGGAACAGGCGCTGTACGGCGGCGTCGTGCCGGAGATCGCCAGCCGCCGCCATTGCGAGTTCATCAGTGCCACCGTGAAAAAGGCCCTGCTGGACGCGGGCAAGACCATCGACGACGTGGATGCCGTGGCCGTGACCTTTGCGCCCGGCCTCATCGGGGCCGTTCTGGTGGGGGTGAACTTCGCCAAGGGGCTGGCTTATTCGGCCGGCAAGCCGCTGGTGCCCGTGCACCATCTGCGGGGCCACATCGCCGCCCTCTACCTGACCCACCCGGAGCTGAAGCCGCCCTTCCTCTGCCTTGTGGCCTCCGGCGGCCACAGTCACATCGTGGAAGTGCAGGACTACACCCACTACCACATCCTCGGCCACACCGTCGATGATGCGGCGGGCGAGGCCTTTGACAAGGTGGCCCGGACGCTGGGCCTCCCCTACCCCGGCGGGCCCAGCGTGGCCAACGCCGCCAAGACCGGCAACCCCAAGGCCTACCGTCTGCCGGTGCCCCACGTAGAGGGCAAGTACAACGTCAGCTTCTCCGGCCTGAAGACCGCCGTGCTGAACGAAGTGAATCAGGCCCAGATGAAGGGCACGGAAGTCAACGTGCCCGACCTTGCGGCCAGCTTCCAAGAGCGGATCGCGGGCATCCTTGCCGAAAAGCTGCTCCTCGCCGCCGCCGACACCGGGGCGAAGCAAGTCTGCCTTGCGGGCGGCGTGGCCGCCAACGGCCGTCTGCGCCAGCTGGTCAACGATGGGGCCCAGAAGCTTGGGGCCAAGGTCTACTTACCGGAGCTGAAGTTCTGCGGCGACAACGGTGCCATGATCGCAGCCCAAGGCTACTACCAGTACATCGCCGGCCACACCGCCGGGCTGGAGCTGAACGGTCTGCCCACCCTGCCCATCGACTACGAATAAGAAAGAGAGCAAGAGGTCTGCGCCACGCGCAGACCTCTTGCTTTTTCCTGTTCCACTTTAGTATTTGAAATAGAACCGGACCTCGCCGATCTTCTTTTTCCGCAGCAGGAAGGCCGCCGGAATGAGGTAGACCAGCACCGACGAGAGCATCGTGATGTCGTAGCCGCTGACGCTTTCGGCCACCGTCTCGGTGCCGTAGAGCCCGCCCATCAGCATGGACAGAATGTCCATCCCGCCGTGGAGGAAGACCGTGACCCAGAGGTTGCCGGTGCGGAAATAGATGGCCCCATACAGCACGCCCAGCGACGTGGCGAAGACGCACTGCATCAGCACCCCCAGCGGGGCGCTGGTGAACAGGTTGGTCAGGTGGGCGCAGCCGAACAGCACGCCGGACAGCAGACACGCCTTCCAGATGCCGCCCCGGCTGGTGCCGAAGTGCTCCAGCAGCGTTTCCGCGACGACGCCCCGAAACAGAGACTCCTCCGCGACGCCCACCAGCAGCATGTTGGCGAAAAAGCACAGGATGCGCCACAGCGGCAGCAGGGTGCCGTCCGCCGCGAGGCCGAACAAGAGCTTCACGTACAGGTTATAGGCCAGCAGCGCCGCCGGGTACATGCCCACCAGCAGCCCATTGAAAAAGCCGCAGCCCCGCCGCGTCAGCAATTGCCCCTTGCCCGTGCGCCGCAGCAGCACCACCGCCACGCCGATGCCCACCAGCTCCTGAATGCAGCCCAGCAGGTAATCATCCGCATAGGCAAAGTTGAAATGGAACAGGAGCAGGGCGATCACCACAAGATACGATGAAACGAACAAGCTCCCCAGAAACACTGCCTCCGCCCCGATACAATAGAGGAGCGGATGGTTCTTGCGCAGACGTTTGAGCATGGCGATTTCCTCCGTTGCTGAAATGTTGCTTTTATTGTACCATATTGAGAGGAATTGTTCAAATAAAACGATGCAGCGCCGGCTCGGAGCCCACGAAAAAAACTTCGAAAAAAGTGTTGACAAGAGGGGTGTTTGATAGTATAATATCCCTTGTCAGCGGCGCTTACCGCTCCTGACAAAACCGAATATTGGGGATTTGCATAGTGGTAGTGCGGTAGACTCTGACTCTACTTGTGGGAGTTCGATTCTCTCATCCCCAACCAGACCGCAGCCGAAAAGCTGCGGTATTTTCGGGGCATAGCGCAGTTGGTAGCGCGCTTCGTTCGGGACGAAGAGGCCGTGGGTTCAAATCCCGCTGCTCCGACCAAAATTGCACGTCGATCCGTTGAGGATTGACGTGCTTTTTTCTTTTTCCGCAGCCATCCTGCCGCGTTTTCGCCCGTTCATGCGTTGAGCTCTTTTGGTGGGCGCGGGTGGATTGCGCGAGCCGCGCTTATGATAAGGAATCCGGGTTGCGGCTCCCAGCGTCTGCTTCTCTGCCGCTCGCATCCTGCTGGCCGCGGCCCCAGCCTCGCCTCCCTGTTTCCGCCACAGGCGGCGGTCGGCTCCGCTGCTGTTCGAATCCACCCTCGTGGGTGTGACTTAAGATGCCGGGCAAAACAAAAAACCAGCGTATTTTCTACACTGGTTTTTTTGGTGGGCGCGGGTGGATTCGAACCACCGAAGCTGAAAAGCAGCAGATTTACAGTCTGTCCCCATTGGCCACTCGGGAACACGCCCAGATTCATTTTTTACACGGCCATCGCTGACCGCCTGTATATCTTACCATCGAATCTGAAATTTGTCAACCATTTTTTGCAAAAAAATCTTGACATCTTTTGTCAGCCGGTGTATACTACAACCAATGATTGTGGTTCAGACGCACAAATTAAAACAGAAAGGAGACTATTCTTTATGACGACTGACCGCGAAGCATTTCTCGCATCGTTCAAGGAGTATCTTGCCACCACCCCGGCTGTGGAACTGCTGAACGACTACACCTATTTGTTGATATACATCAATCACGACCCCTACGATGAGCAGGAACGGTACCAGTACCTTGTGGATGCCGTTTCTACCGTAGGCACGAAGTTTTCTCAGGTCGATACATGGCGTGCCGGGTGCGCCAAGCGCCAGCGTGAGGACGACAACGCCTTTTGGGAATCCGCAATGGCATGGCACGACCACCACTACGCCAAGGCTCCGGAGCCCTACTGCCTGAGCGATGTGCCCTGCGAGGAGACCGAATGGCTGGTGCCGGATGTCCTGCCGCGGGGCGAGATCTCCCTGCTGGGTGCCGACGGCGGCACCGGCAAGGGCATCTGGCAAGCCCAGCTCATCGCCTACGTCACCGCCGGGCAGACCAGCGGCTTCTTCCCCGAACCCCCCGCCCAGACCGGCCGGGTGCTCATCCTTGCGGGCGAGGACGACCCCGGCAAGGTGCTCAAGGGCCGCATCGCCGCCGCCGGAGCCGACATGTCCAAGGTGATGGTCGTCAGTGCCGACGACTACTATCTGCGCACCGGCCACCAGCTCTGCATCGGAGACGACGACATCACCACCTTTGTGGCGAAGATCAACCCCATCCTGTTGATCTTGGACCCGCTGCAAAGCTTTCTGCCCCCCGATGTGGAGATGGCCAGCCGCAACCAGATGCGCGGCGCCGTGCTGCCCCTGAAGAGCCTGAGCACCAAGTACCACCTCGCCACCCTCATCTCCATGCACACCAACAAGCGGCCGGGCGTTTCGGGCCGTGGCCGCCTCGCCGACAGCTCGGACCTGTGGGACATCGCCCGCAGCGTGCTGATGATGGGCCGCTGCAAGAACAGCACCGAGGGCCAGATCTACCTCAGCCACGAGAAGAGCAGCTACTCCAAGCCCGCCCAGACCGTGCTGATGCACATCGAGGACGTGACCGTGGACGGCGTGCCCACCGCGCGGGCCATCTTCGACGGCTCCACCGACAAGAAGGACGCGGACTTCATGGAGGAGCGCCGCCTCCGCCTTGCCCAGACCAAGGACGACACCACCGCCGCCATCCTCAACGCGCTGGCCGAGAGCCGCCTTGGCAGCATGGCCAGCAGCGAGCTGCGCGCCGCCGTCACCAAGGAGGTCGGGTGCAGCGAGCGCACCTATGACCGTTCCTATGCAGACCTTGTCAAATCCGGGCGCATTACCAAAAAGACGATCCGCCAGCGGGACGGAAAGAACAAGTGGTATTCCTACCTCGACTGCGGAGAATCTGATGGCGAAGTTCAAAAATAATAATTTACCTACGTTCTATCTTTGATCTCCGCCAACTTGGCGAACTTGCTTTGCTTGGCGAAGTTCCAACTCCGCCAGCCTTTTCGAATTCCGCCACCTTGGCAAAGTTCGATTTTCAGCGATACATCGTCGTTCTTTTCGATGTTCGCCACCAAATCAGCTTGCAGTAGAGATGCAAAAGACCCCAGAGCGGTGAAGCTCTGGGGTCTTTTTTCGTGGAGCTAGTGACAGGAAACGACATTCCAGCACAGCTCCTTTCACTCTATCAAGCTGCACAGTCCGGGTAGTTCACCACAGTAATCTCTGCCACAGCCTTTTCAACGGTCTGCAAAATGCGTTCTATCTTCTCCACCGTAGCAGCAGACAGAACCACCTCGCCGCATTGTTCACACTTCATGCAGGGAACATTTTTGATAATGACAACGCAGTTTTTCAGTTGTACCGTGTGAATGGTGGTGCTGGGCTTCATTTCGCCTTTGCAGAAAAAGCAAGTCATGTTCATTCCCCTTTCTTCTTTCGCTCTGTATAGGTAGCGTTCCAGTGGTCGAGATCAGGCCAGTACGCTGTAATAATCCACAGTGCATCCTCGTGGATACCGCACACCACATGGAGCCAGCGTCCAGCCAGATTCACGCCAAGCACAAGGCAGGATGGACAGCGGTAGTCCTCTGGCCTGTATTCTATGATCTTCCCGCTCTGGATGGCTTGCCGAATGTCTGCCAGCAGGATACCGCGCTCATATAAGCGAGCCTGTGAATGCGCCGTCAAGAAGATTTCTCCGCTGCTGGCTAGTGTGCGCAGATTCTCTATTGTCAATTCCATCAGGCGGTTTCCTCTCCATCTGGTTCAGAAAGAATCTTTTTGAAAAGTTCTTCTGTCGTCCCGCTGAAATGTTCCCCCTTGCTTGTTCTAACCATATTGTCCACTTCATCAATCGCCGCTTGCGTTTCAGCATTCGGCACTTCATCTGGTACAGACTTCAACAGAATATCCAGACAATACCGCTGAACGCTCTTTCCAGCGTCCGCAGCAGCCTTGCGAATCCTTGCCCCATCCTCTTTGGATGGGCGAAGCATGATATTGTCCTGCCTACGATTATAGGCTGCATTTGATCTCTTCTTCGCTTCACTGATCGGCATGGTATCACCTCGTTAAGATGATTATACCACAGGATCAATGGCACGTCAACGTGTATATTTTGAACAGCAAAGGCACGTTAACATTGTGCATTTTGCAACGCATACAAAAGCAAAAATCCCACGATACACGCCGTCATTTTAACGGTATATCGCAGGATTTTTCTTGGAGCTAGTGACAGGAGTTGAACCTGCAACCCACTGATTACAAATCAGTTGCGCTGCCATTGCGCCACACTAGCACACGTTACCTGAATAGTATACCACTGGCGGGCGGGTTTGGCAAGGCTGATTTTCGGGTTTTGGGCCGGGCGGCAAAACAAAAGCCCTCCGGCAGGGGCCGAAGGGCGCAGGGCGTTATTGGTCTGCCAGTGCCGCTTGGATCTTCGCGAAGTCCTCCAGCGTGAGGGCTTCGGGGCGGATGCGGGCGTCAAAACCCGCAGCCTCGATGGCGGCGATGACGCCCTCCTTCGGGCGGGAAAGGCCGCTGGCGATGGCGTTGGCGGCGGTCTTGCGGCGCTGGCCGAAGGCGGCGCGGATGAGGGCAAAATAGCCCTCCTCATCGGCCACCTGCACGGCGGGGGTGGGGCGGATATCCATCCGAACCACGGCGCTGGTCACCTTGGGGGCCGGGTAGAAGCTGCCCGGCGCGGCGGTGAACATCATCTTGGACTGGGCGTAGTAGCTCACCGCACAGCTGATGGCGCTGGAAGCGCGGGTGCCGGGGGCTGCGGCCAGCCGGTCGGCGGCCTCTTTCTGGACCATGACGGTCAGGCTCTCCACCGGGAGGCGGTCGCCCAGCAGCTTCATGACGATGGGGCTGGTGATGTAATAGGGCAGGTTCGCGCAGACGGCCACCGGCATTCCGGGGAACTCCTCGGCGATGAGGGCCTTCAGGTCCACCTTGAGCACGTCGTTCATGACCAGCTTGAAGTTGTCCACGCCGGCCATCGTCTCAGCCAGCAGGGGCGGCAGCCGCTCGTCCACCTCGATGGAGACCACCTTGGCCGCGCGCTTGGCCAGCTCGCGGGTCAGCACGCCGATGCCGGGGCCGATCTCGATGACGCCGTAGCGCTTGTCCACCCGGCTGGCGTCCACGATCTTGATGGGCAGACCGGGGTTGATGATGAAGTTCTGGCCGAAGCCCTTCGACAGCGCGAAATCGTACTTTTCGCACAGCGCACGGACATAGGACAGATCGGTGAGTTCTGGCATAGGGGCTCCTTTGTTGTCATTCAAGCTTCGTCTTTGTACAACCTCTCAGGCCGCCTAACGGCGTCCAGCTCCCCTAGTAGGGGAGCCTCTGGCGTGCCGCTGTGCTTCGTTCTCGTGGTGTGCCATGCTGCTGCCGCAAGGAGCACAAACTGCACCGCGATGCCAAGGGCTCCCCTACTAGGGGAGCTGTCTGCGAAGCAGACTGAGAGGTTGTACGGAAGGCACGCCTTCCCTTTGCAAGCAGCATCTGCCGGTTTGCAATTTGAGAGGTTGTGCAGAGGGTAACCTCCCAGTTATTCCCCCGCTCCCTCGCTGCTGGCGGCGGGTTCGCTCCCACTGGCGGCTTCGCTTTCCGTTGCGCTGGCGGCTCCGCTCTCTGCCTCACCTTCGGCGGGTGCGGCGGCGGCGCTGTCGGCGGCGCTGTCAGCGGTGCTGTCGGCTTCATTGACGCCGGAGACGGTGGTGAGGCCGGTCATCTGCTGGGCGGTGGCCACGGCGCGCTGGATCTGGGGGTCGGTGGAGGTGGTGTAGTCGTAGTAGGCGGTCTGCTCGTCGGCGGTCAGGGTACGATCCACATCCACGGTCAGGCCGGTGCCGTCAAAGGACGAGCCGTCGCCGCAGAGCAGCTTTGCCACGGTGACCACCACGGCGCTGCCGTCGGACAGGCGCTGGGGGCTGCTCTGGATGGTGCCCTTGCCCATGGTGGTGGTGCCCACAAGGCGGGCGCCGCTCATGGTGCGGAGACTGCTGGCGAAAAGCTCCGCCGCGCTGGCGGTATTGCCGTTGACGAGGCAGACCAGCGGCTGCGTGATGATGCTGTCGCCGGTGCTGGAACCCAGCGCGGTGCGGTTGCCGTTCTTGTCCTCGGCGTAGGCCACGGTGCCTTCGGGCACGATGAGGTCGATGCAGCTGATGGCGTCGTCGAGGATGCCGCCGCCGTTGTCCCGCAGGTCAAACACGAAGCTGACCGCGCCGCCCGCATTCAGGCTGCGCAGGGCGTAGTCCAGCTCACTGGGGGTGGAGCCGTCGAACTGGCGGACCCGGATGTAGCCCACGTTGTCTTGGAGCATCTCATAATCCACGGTGGTGGTATTATAGCCGGAGTGGGTCAGGTCGGCGGTGTGCTCGGTGGCCTCGCTGTCCAGCCACGTGACGTTCACGGTGGTGCCGCTCTCGCCCCGGAGCTTGGTCTGGACGGCTTCCACGCCGGTCAGGTTCTTGATGTCGGTGCCGTCCACGGCGGTGAGGTAATCCCCCACGGTGATGCCCGCCTCATGGGCCGGGGAGTCATCGTAGACCTTGATCACCTTGGCGTAGCCGGACTGGTCGATGGCCAGCTCCACGCCGATGCCCATGAGGGTGCCGTTCTGGGTGTTCATCAGGTCTGTATAACCTTGGGCGGTATAATACCGAGCGTATTTATCGCCGGTGCCCAGCAGGTAGCCCGCCGTCAGGCGGTCGTACAGAGTCGTTTCGTCGATGGTATAATAATCGTTGCTGCGGACGTAGCGGTCCACCTCCGCGATCTTATTGTACATGCTCTCCTTTTCCTTCACGCTGGAAACGGTGCTGTCGAACAGGCGCATCGCCACCAGCATGGTGATGGAGAAGGTCACGGTCATGGCAAGGATGACGATGCTGACCGCCATGCCAACGGATATCTTGCGATTCATAGTTGCTTTTCCCTCCCGCTCAGACCAGCAGCATCATGACCAAGCTGCCCAGCAGGGACAGGCCGAACACGCATGCCAAGATCAGGCAGCCCACGCGCAGGATGCGCTTGCGTTTTTTATCGTTCATCGTCCGAACGACCTCCTTTGATACAGACAGGAATTATTTCATGGGGATATAACCTCTAGGATTCACGGCATTGGCCTTGGAACCGCCCTTCCAGACTTCGAGGTGGAGGTGGTTGCCGGTGGAGTTGCCGGTGGAACCCACGTAGCCGATGAGTTCGCCCTGCTGGACATACTTGCCCGCCGAGGTAGCCACCGACCTCATATGGCCGTACAGGGTGCTGTACTGCTGGCCATCGGACATTTTGCCGTGGTAGATGATGACATAGTTGCCGTAGCCGCCGCTGGACCAGCCTGCCACCTGCACATAGCCGCTGGCGGCTGCGTAGATGGGGGTGCCCCCCGGAGCGGCGAAGTCCGTGCCCGCGTGGAGCTTGTTCACGCCGGAGACCGGGTTCTTGCGCCAGCCGTACTCGCTGGAGATGCGGGTATAGCTCTTGAGGGGGCAGATAAAGCCGGTGAAGCTCAGCTGCGGCTTGGAGGAGGCCGCGGCGGCGATGAGCTTCTGGACCTGTTTCTTGACGGCCTCATAGTTCATCTCGTCCGACTCGATGGCGGCTTGGGCGTCCTTCTGGGCCTTCTGGGCCTCGGCGGCGCTCAGCTTGGCCGCAGCCACGCTGGAGTTCAGCTCGCTCTGCTTGGCGGTCATCTGGGCGTTCTGGCTGTCCAGCTCGCTCTTCTTGCTCTGCAGCTCGGCCCGCTGGCTGTTCAACTGGGTCTTCTGCTCTTCGAGCTGGGCCTTGTCGTTTTCCAGCGCCTCTTTGGCGTTGCGCATATTGGTCAGGATCTCGGTATCCTTCACCGAGATGTCCTGCAGGGCTTGGTTGAAGGTGAGCAGCTCATACAGGTTCGTCACCGAGGAGAGCATGGCGACGCTGCCGCCCTCCCGCAGCTCCTGCATGGCGGCCATGTGGCCCTTGAAGGCCGTCCACTGGGTGTCGATCTCGCCCTGCTTGGCGGTGATCTCCTGCTTCTTGGCGGTGATCTCCTGCTCCTTGGCGGCGATCTCCTGTTCCTTGACGCCGATGCTGTTCTGCACCACGGCAATCTGGCTCTTGAGCACACCGATCTGGCTCTGGACCACCGTGACCTTCTCCTTCAGCTCGGATTCGAGGGCCTTGGCGGCTTGTTCCTTCTTTTTCGCATCGGACAGTTCTTTTTTGTGTTGTTCGATGGACTGGCTCAGCTTGTTCAGCTTATTTTGGAGGCTGGACATGCTGGTGGCCGCCGTGGCCGGGTAGACCGACACGCTCAGCAGCAGACAGGCCGCTGCCAGAAAGAGGCTGGCCGCCCGCATGGCCCGGTCGTGATGCCGGGAGGGCTTGGCGTGTTCGGGGCGGTGGTAGAGCCGGAAACCGGCGGAATGGCGTGCTTTCATGCTCTGTTCCCCTCCCTTACACGTTCAGATGCTTGCGGATGGAGAAGGTGCTGCCCAGCGCACCGACCAGTGCGCCGCCCGCCAGACTGTAGGTCAGGATGGTGAGCCAGACGTTCTCCACCGGCACAAGGGCTGCGCCCATGAGCATCTCCCACAGGCTGCCGAAGGCGCTGGATGCTTCCACGATATAATAGTAGCCGCCGATGCCCGCTGCCGAGGTGATGGCACCGGAGATCAGGCCCATGGTCAGGCCCTCCATGAAGAAGGGCAGGGTGACCATGGCGTTGGTGGCACCGACGTACTTCATGATCTCGATCTCCCGCCGCCGCGCAAAGACGCTGAGGCGGATGGTGCTGCCCACCGTGATGATGCTGACGATCATCA
>OLVX01001423.1_pt1 | contig 20302 bp, 14 predicted proteins | sample 1673271 | NCBI WGS metagenome assembly OLVX01 (sample SAMEA3178939, study PRJEB25190) | human gut metagenome | biome: human gut; feature: human-associated habitat; material: faeces | place: Austria | collected 2013
GTCATAATATTCTTCTTCATGAATGTATCTAAAAGATAAATCTTCTAGTTCCCACTTAATCTTAGAAATTCCTAGTCTGTGTGCAAGTGGTGCATAAATATCTAACGTTTCCATAGCAGTTTTCTTTTGTTTTTCTTTTTTCCTATACTTAAGTGTTCGCATATTATGTAGTCTATCAGCCAATTTTATTATTATTACTCTAATATCATCAGCCATAGCAAGTAGCATCTTTCTAAAATTATCTGCTTGCTGTTCTTCTTTAGACTTATATTCCATCTTAGTTATTTTAGTTACTCCACTAACTAAATTAGCTACTTCTTCACCAAATATTTTTTTTATATCATCATAAGTATATTCAGTGTCTTCGATAACATCATGTAAAAGCCCTGCTACAATAGTACTTGTATCCATTCCTAATTCTGCCAAAATAGTAGCAACTTCTATTGGATGTATTATGTATGGCTCACCAGAATCTCTCTTTTGTTCCTTATGGGCTTCAAAAGCTAAATTAAAAGCTTTATTTACCATATCCATATTAATATTTACACAGTTTTCTTTAATTTTTTTTACTAACATCTCTAACATTAAGATTTATCTCCTTAAGATAAATTTATTACTCTAAAGTCAATGGCTGGTTAACTAACCAGCCATTTTTTTATTAATATTATATATTATAATTCATTTATTTTCAATAAAATTACACATCATATTGTACTAATGACATAATTTCATAACCTTCTAATTTATCTCTACCTCTTAATTCAGTAAGTTCAATAGCAAAATCTAATGCTACAACTTCAGCTCCTACTTTTTCAACAAGTTTAGCAACTGCTTCAACAGTTCCTCCTGTAGCTAATAAATCATCAACTATAGCTACCCTTTGCCCTTTTTTTATAGCATCTTTATGAATTTCTAAGACGTCAACACCATATTCTAATGAATAATCCACAGAAACTGTTTCTGCTGGTAATTTTCCTTTCTTTCTTACAGGAACAAATCCCTTACCGGTATTATATGCAACAGGAACGCCAAATATAAACCCTCTTGATTCTGGTCCTACTACAACATCAAATTCTGTATCCCCTATAAGATCTGTAAGACCGTCTATTGCAAGCTTTAATCCCTCAGGACTCTGGATAACACTTGTAACATCCCTGAATATAATCCCCGGTTCTGGGAAATCAGGTATACTTCTTACATATTCTTCCAGTTTTTTCATTTTCCTATGCCTCTTTTTCTTCTCTTTTCTTTAAAATGGAACCCTGTCAAACGGGACTTATCGATGTTATCATTATATTATTTTCATTCATTAAAGTCAATACAGCCGAAAGCCCGGATTTTCCCTGCCATGACAGCATCTGAAAAATCCGGGCTTTTTTATTCCTTATTCTGATGAAAAAATGTTATTGTACCAGCCTGTGCTTTGTTTCAACCTCTGCTACGCCTTATAAGTGATTCACCACACCCGTAAAGAGGATTTGATCGCCTGCGTCTTCGCCGTTTCCGGTTAAAACAAACGCAAACGGGCTGTCAAAGGTAAGCTCTATCGGATCGGTTTCTGGCATCAGCGCCATTTTTTCCAGTCCCATCGCGGTAACTGCAGCAGCTGTCAGTCCGTTTTCGTCCACCTCAACCATTGCACTCTGCAGTGCACTTGAAATATAGAGAGCCTCGTTATCCAGAACCTCTGTCAGCGCAGCGTCTGTTGCCTGCATCAGCGGAATCCCCATGGCTTCCAGAGCCTCTTTGATCGAGAATACATTGCTTTCCAGCTTAAACTTGGGCAAAGAAAGCTGTACGCAGCGGTAATCCGCTCCGCTGATTTTCTGCAGCTTTTCTGTCGTCAGGCTCTGCAGTACCTCTTCCGCACTATAGCCGTCTTTGGGCAGGCACAGTACCATCTGCCCTCCGTTCATCGTCCAGAGCACGATAGCCTGCATCGTCTCGTCCTCATAATAAATGCCGTCGCTTAGCTTCTGATTCATAAACTCTGCATTCTCGTCCTGCTTTGCGCCGTGGAACGTGCCGTCCGTCGTATTTTCTTCCAAAAACGGGCTGCTCCAGCTGTCCGAAAAATACAATGCATTCGCAATCGCCGCTACCGTATCCGCATCGAAGGAGTCCACAATCTCTACAATCTTTCCATCGGTCTTCTCTGAAGCCCAGCTGTTGATGGCATTTGCTGCAGAGGAATCCGAAAAGTCAACAGAAAAGAGTTTTCCATCGTAATTGTCCGAAAACAGCTGTTCAAACGTCTGATTTACCGCTGCATCCTTTTGAACAAACAATGCATTTGCGATTTTCAGTGGGCTTTCAAACGTTTCTCCATATTCTTCGTAGCTTTTTCTGCGTTCCTCCTGGGAAAGTCCGGCATTGACCGCCTTTACCGTCTGATTTAACGTTTCAGTGTCGATTCCGGCTTCGCCGATCACTTTTAACAGCTGTTCCTGTGTTGCCCCGCTGCAGCCGTTTACCAGCGCCGCCAGGGGCAGCCATGCGGAATACGGGGATGCGATCAGGTTTTCTCCCTCTTTTTTCTGCTTCAGCAAAGCATCCGTAAAACGCAGTGCAAAGCCGTTTTCCTCATCCCGCGCAACATCCTGATCCTGTGTCTTATCAGCCGTCTGATTGTTTTCATCCGTTTCAGACGTCTGATCCTGTTTGTTTGAATCGCTTGTCTCCATAGACTGCGCTTCTTCCGTTTCCGTTCGGGTCTGTGCAGGCTCTTCCCCGATACTCTTTTGTCCGCAGCCGCTAAATAACATTCCCTGTGCCAGCAGGCTCAGGCTCATAAAAAGTGCAAGCATCTGTTTTTTTCTCATATCCGAAAATTCCTTCCTATATGGTGTTGTAAAATCGACAGTTTTTCAACCCTTCCGACAGGAAATCGTCCTGCCGCAGGATTCTTTTGTGCCCTGCTATCTACATACACGCAGACAGCTGCCGTCCGGTTTCACATAGTTTGAAAATTTTTAAAAAAATTTCAGGTTGCCATATAGTCTGTCCTTCACGATACCAAAACATTCCCGCAGCACATTATTGGGCAGAAAATAAACACCGGAATCCGCAGAAATCCCGACCGGATCTAAAAAGCCCTGCTGTTTTGCCAGCTGCAGGCTTCTGTAAACATGAAAATTGCTTGTCACAATGCCGACCTTCTGAACCTCCTGCGGAATCAGCTTTCTGGAAAAGCGCAGATTTTCTACGGTGTTGGTGGACTGGTCTTCTATAATCAGCCGTTTGGGGTCAATTCCTTTTTTTACCAGATCCTCATACATACCCTGTGCCTCGCTGACCGGCTCGTTGCTGCCCTGCCCGCCGGACAGTACGCAGAGCGTCTCCGGATTTTCCGTCAGATAGGTATATGCCCGACGCAGCCGCTTTTCCAGAACGACACTGGGCCCGTTCGGCTTCATCTGTGCACCCAACACAATAAGATAGGAAAGGTGCTGCTCCCCTTTTGCAGAAAATGTGCTGCCAATCAGGACCAACAGACCGCATAGACAGGCAATCCCCACGCCTGCAAGCACGCCGATTCCCGCCCGCAGTCCGATTGGCAAACGCATCCAGAGCCCTTTTTGTACAAAAAAGCCGAACAGACCAAACAGTGCCGTCCCTGCCAGCCAGATCAGGTAAAATTTCGTTCCGGCAGCCTTGGTTGCAACCACGCCAACACAATATACCAGACACAGTGCCGCCAGCACATAACAGAGCATCGCCATTTTCATTCTCCTCGTCCGCTTCTTCTCCATTTTAATCTCCATCCCGCATACAGTTTTATCCAAACGGTTTACTCGTTTCGAAACAGATCGTAATTGATCTTTTTGTAAAAGAGACGTTCGATTTCCTTTCGGTCTTCCATGTGCAGACCCAGAATCCACATGATCTTCGCAAGCACCGCTTCCAGTGTCATGTCGTAGGTTTCCAGAAACGGCAGCTGCTCCCGCGCTGCGCGCCCCACCACATAGGTGTCCATGCTGCTGCCCTCATACGTCACCTGCGTCGCCATGATCAGGATCTTTTCATGCGCCTTGTAATGCTGCATTTCCTCCAAAAGCGCCTGACGCAGACGATCCGGCAATCCACCGACGCCGAATCCTTCAATAATAATACAGTCATACACGCTCAAAATATGCGGAATGATCTCCGTGGACATCCCCGGTGTCAGTTTTAACAAAAACACCTTCCGATCCATCCGGTTAAAGAAACGCACCGGACCGCAGATATCCTTCTGGATATAATAGACCACCGTGTTGTCGTGAATCTGCCCAAGCACCGGAAAATTGATGCTGGAAAATGCATTATAGCTGAAGGTCGCCGTCTTTTTCGCCCGCGTTCCCGCAATAATTTTGCCGTCAAACACCAGCATAACGTCCCGGCTTCGGTCGTCAAGTGCGCACCGGATGCTGTCGTGCAGATTTTTCCGTGCGTCGGTGATTTCCTGCAGAATCGATTTCTGCGCACCGGTCAGGACAATCGGCTTGACAGAATTCTGAATCAGATAGGAAAGCGCCGCAGCCGTATACGCCATCGTATCCGTCCCGTGGCAGATCAGAAACGCGTCGTATAACGTATAGTTTTTCTGAATCAGTCCCGCCAGCTTCAACCACCACGAGGCTTCCATATTCGTCGAATCAATGCTGCAGACCTCGTATGGAACTAACTCGCAGACATCTTCAAATTCTTTCATATAATCCAAAAAATCGTCGGAGGACAGCACCGGTGCCAGACCGTTCCCGCCATCCTGTGAGGCGATCGTCCCGCCGGTTGTCAGCAATAAAATTCGCTTTTTCATACGTTCCCCGTTTCTCAGCGTCTGTCCGTGCTTCCAAATCCGCCATTGCGGACTCCGTCCGCCTCGTCATCCTCCGTGATGCCATACGGCATGAAAATCCCCTGCAAAAAGCCCTCGCCCGGATGGATTTCGAGCACCTTGCCCTCGTTTGAGTCGTTCGTCAGCTTCGCCATGATATGTCCTTCATTGTCGGAATTATAGTAATCGCTGTCGATAATTCCGACGGTATTATTCAGCTGCAAACGGTACTTAAAGCCCTGTCCGCTTCTGGGAAACAGGCACAGCACCCAGTCCTCGTCCATCCGCGCACGGATTCCGGTCGGGATTTTAATCGTCTCGCCCGGCTTTAACACAAACGCCACCGGTGCAGAAAAGTCATAGCCTGCGCTTCCCGCTGTCGCCCGTTTGGGTTTCGTAATATCATCATAAATTGCACGGATTTCCGCCGTTTCATGGCCTGGGAACGCGTCCGCGAAATCCTTTTCGTACTGTGCAAAGCTCACCTTTTCAAATGCTGCAATTCTTTTCATATTCTTCTCCTGCTGTCTCGCCTGCGCACCTTTTCTGTACGCCTGCAGTCGGTTATTTTTCTATCAGAGTTCTTCGTCCGTCTCATAGTCGCCGCAGTGTAAAATCAACTCTGCCTCTGCTCCCGTCCTTTTTGATAATCTTTACCGCTCTTTCCGGACGGTAAATCTTTCCATAGCAAACCTCTGTTTCCGGAACCTGCTTTTCCTGCGTCATACTGCCTCCATCTTCCTGTTCTTCCAAAACGGCTCTGTACCACAGCTTTTGTCCTATGCGTCCATGCACTGTTTTCCCGCCGTCACAACACGAACCGGCAGCAGGCAAAGTGCCCGATGCCGGTTCGTATTTTAACTACGCCTGATTCTACCGCAGTGTAATTCTGCGCAGAATATTTGTTACAGTTCACCCGCGCCATTCGCAAAAGCGCATCTTCGATGCTCTCCGCTGCTTCGCAGCTCATTTTTGCTCATAAAATGGCGCTCCCTTCGTACCCTTTTGCGTTCAGATTTTCGTGCAAGCACGGAATCTGAACGCAAGAGGGTACGAGTGAACTGTAACGAATATTTTACTCCTGTGCGTCTGCACTCTGCGCGTTCTGCGCATCCTTTGCATCCTTTTTATGGCGCGCGGTAATGCCGACCTTCACTGCAGCTATAATCACAGCTGCAAATACAACAAACACAAGCAGATACGATATAAATGAATTGATAAATGCAACCAGATTTCCCATAGATCCGTCTCCATTCGCTAAATTTTTCTGTTATGCCCTATTGTAGCATTGAAAAGCTGTCTGCGTCAACCATGTACCCCGGGATCTGTCAGAACCGCATTCGTGTCCGCAGCCGTCGTCGCCAGATGATCGCACCGCTCGTTTTCCGGGTGCCCGGCATGTCCTTTTACCCAGGTAAAATGCAGCTCATGGGGCTGTGCCGCCGCCAGAAGCCGCTTCCAGAGATCGACGTTTTTAACCGGTCCGGAAGCGCCCTTCCAGTTCTTTTTCAGCCAGCCGTCAATCCATTTTTTGTTAAACGCATCCGTCACATATTTCGAATCGGAAACAATTTCCACCCGGCACGGCTTTGTCAGCGCTTCCAGACCGGCGATCACCGCCATCAGCTCCATCCGGTTGTTGGTCGTGCGGATATAACCCGCAGAAAATTCCCGTTCATGCAGATTGCCCTGGCTGTCCACAAACTGCAAAACTGCGCCGTAGCCCCCCGGCCCGTCCGGGTTTCCTCTTGCCGCGCCATCTGTATATAGTGTTACATTCTGCATTGTTTTTCATTCCTTTTTGTTTTTTTGCATAGCATGCGCAGCACGGACATGCGTTTTTGCGCTGCACGTTCACGCTTTCCAGACACCGGTTTTTAAAAATTCCGCCGCCTGATCATCCGCTTTTTTAATAATTTCTTCACTGTAACCCATCATTTCCAACAGTCGGATCGCATTTCTCGAAGTCGCACGCCCGGGCATCAGCAGATACGGGAAAGAAATATCCCCGTCTGCAATCTGCTCTTCAAAATGATAATTGTCATATTCTGCCTCCAGAAGTCCTGTCAGCTCCACATCGTGCGTTGCCGCAAAGCAGCACACGCCGGGCTTATGCAGGCTCTTTAAAATCTGTGTGGAGGCCGCAATCCGTTCCACTGTGTTCGTACCGCGAAGCACCTCGTCCACAAAGCACAGCACCGGTGCACCCGGGCTTTGCGCCGCATCTAAAATTCGTTTCAAGGAACGGATTTCTACAATATAATAGCTTTCTCCACTGCCAATGTCGTCGCGCAGCGCCATCGAGGTCATCACGCGCCAGTAGCTGCTCTGACAATGATCCGCACAGCAGGTGTGAATCGTCTGCGCCAGAATCATGTTCAGGGCGACTGCCTTTAAAAAAGTGGATTTACCCGATGCGTTGGAGCCGGTCAGGAGAACGCCGTTTGTCGTTTTGATATCGTTTTTGACCGGGTCAGCGAGCAGCGGGTGGTACAACTGCTCCAGCTGCAGGGACACAGCTTCAAAATGCTGCCCGGAGGATTCCGCAGCGCCATGTGCTGCACCGTCCGCCACCGTTTCTGCTGCCGTCAGCTTTGGCACGCACCAGGCGGGCAGGGAATGCCGAAATCCCGCCGCTGCAATCAACGCATCCAGCTCCCCCACAATCGTCACAAGTCGGTCAATATTTTCCGTCTGCTTCCGCACCGCATGCAGCATGATGTTGAATCCGATGATGTCCAGATGCAGCATCATATTGATATAATCCGCCACGATACCCATCGGATCGCCGCTCGACGTACGCATCCCAAGTGACGCACTTCTGTTCAGCTTTCCAAACTGTGGCAACAGCTTTCGAACCTTGCTGAGTCTTCCCTCCAGCTGCTGTGCATGAATTTCGGAAAGCTCCTCCGCCCCGCGGATCAGCCGGAAAATATAGTGAAAGCTGGTCAGATACGGCTCGATCTGCTTCTTTTCTTTCAGATAGGTTGTGATATTAAAACACATCACCGCACTCACACCACACAATCCAAGCGGCGGACTGACAAAAGCTGCTGCGATCGCAAGAAAAAACAGCAGATCAACCAACAGATGCTTGCCGTTTTTACGCTCTCCCAGCACGTCCAGAAAGTCCATATAGTCATACAGGGAATATTTCCCGGTTCTTCCGATTTTGAAAAAAATCTCCTGCATCCGGACTCTCGTTTCCTCGTCCTGTTCCAGAAATTCCAACAGTTTCTCCCGCTCCTGCAGCTCTTTTTCCTCAAATGACGGACTGCGCAGCATCGCATAGAGATATTCCTGTCCCGCCGAGCTGCAGGTGCTGTTCATCCGCAGGAAAATTTCATCCAGGTTCAGGTCGTTCCAGGTGATATCATCGATCTGGAAATCCTTTGGATGCTTTTCAAAATATCGGACAATTCCATTTAACTCTCCGTCTGCATATTCTGTCCTGCCGGCTTTTCCAAAGGATTTTCGCAGCTGTTCCCGGTTCCATTTCTGCGCTCTGTGCTGATCCCAGAGTCCTTTTAAAAACATAACAGCAGCTCCCGCCAAGAGCGCCGCGAATAAAATTGCATATTCCAATGAAGTCTGTTCCTCTTTTCTCCTGTCGTTGAGATTCTATTCCGGTCCGGAGATTAAAATGCTCAGCGCACAATCTATTGTATACAATCCGCCAGATTTCCCGAACCAAAGCCCTCCGGAAGCAGTTTTCGAAGCGTGCGGATTTCGTAATCGCTCTCGTTTTCTGCAACAACGATAAAAAACGAATCCGGATCACAAAACTCTGCCATCACCTGTCTGCATACGCCGCAGGGCCAGGCTGCCTGTGTGAGCTTTCCGATCTTTCTTCCGCCGTTTTCATCTATTTCCGCCGGACTTCCTGCGATTGCAATCGCCAAAAACTGTCGTTCTCCCGCCGCGACTGCTGTAAAAAACGCAGTGCGCTCCGCGCAGTTGGTCGGCGTATAGGCTGCATTTTCAATATTGCAGCCGGTGTAGAGCTTTCCCGATTGTGTCCAAAGCGCCGCCCCGACATGATAATGGGAGTACGGCGCATAGGAACGCTTTCTGGCTTCCAGCGCAGCTGCGATCAGACGCCTGCAGAGTGCGTCATCTATCTGTGTTTGTTCCATACTTCCCCTCATTTCTGCGCACGCTTTTTGCGCATGCCGAGTTTGTGTCAAGTGCGCGCAGGCACAAATCTCGTGATTGAAAAATGATATTTTTCAATCTTCCCCTCACTCCCGGTAAAAAGCCTGAATGCTCTCCGTCACCAGCTTTTGAAACTTCGGTGCAGCGCTGTCTGCTGCTGCCTGCACTTCTTCATGGCTGAGCGGCTGTTTTGTCATGCCCGCTGCCAGGTTGCTGATACACGAAATTCCGCAGATACGCATTCCCATATGGTTTGCTGCGACCGCTTCCACCGCAGTCGACATGCCGACTGCATCTGCGCCGAGCCTGCGCAGCAGTTCCACCTCTGCAGGTGTTTCATAGGAAGGTCCCGTCAGCTGGGCATATACGCCCTCCTGCAAAGCGATCTTCTGCTCCGCCGCTGTTTTTTTCAGAATTTCCTGCAACTTCCGGTCGTATACCTGCGTCATGTCCGGAAACCGTACTCCCAATTCGTCAAAATTCTGCCCGATCAGAGGATTGGGGGCAAACAGAGAAATGTGATCCGTCAGCAGCATCAGATCCCCTGCAGAAAACGACGGATTGATCCCGCCAGAGGCATTTGTCAGAAACAAAAGCTCTGCTCCCATCTGCTTCATCAGCCGGATCGGCAGCACCACATCCGAAACCGGATAGCCCTCATAAAAATGAACTCTTCCCTTCATGCACACCACCGGAACTGATCCGATCCATCCAAAAATAAATTTTCCCGCATGTCCGGGCACAGTCGAAACCGGAAAACCGTCGATTTCATGGTAATCCAGCTCTGCCTCCACCCGAATTTCCTCCGCGTAGTCGCCAAGCCCCGAACCGAGCACCAGCGCAACCCTCGGTGTAAACGGAATCTTTTCCCGAATGCTTTCGTAACAGCTGATAAGCTTTTCATATACGTTCTGCATAATGTCCTCTTTTCCGGCATTTTTTGCTGCGATCGTAAAACCGCCTGATACCGCTTCCTCGCTATGGACAGCGAAAGCGTCCTGATTTTCTATTTCCATCAGATATGCGTCAGAATCAGCTCGCAGTCTCCCTCCGCCCGGATTTTTTCTCCGGAACAGGGAACAAAGAAGCTGTCGCCCACAGAAAACTGCATTTTTTCATCCTGCTTGTACAGGGTTCCGCTTCCTTTGACACATACAAGACTGCTGAAGGAGTCTGAATAGGCAGGCAGCTCTGCCGTACCGTGAATCTGATAGCTTGCGCATTCAAAATATTTGCATCTGCTCAGGATCCGGCAGGTATAAGTATCCTTCACAACCGTCTCATCCTGGAACTGCGGCAGCTCGTATCGATGATAATCCATGACTTCCAGCGCCTTTTCCACATGCAGCTGGCGGCGGTTACCGTAACGGTCGGTACGGTTATAGTCGTACAGACGATAGGTACAGTTGGAACTTTGCTGAATTTCACAGACGACAACGCCCTTGCCGATGGCATGCACCGTACCTGCCGGAATATAGTAGGCTTTCCCGTTCTCGACCGGAATCCAGTTTAGCAGCGACAAAATCGAGCCGTCCGTAAGCGCCTCCTGCACCTGTTCCCGTGTCATATCCTGCTTGAAGCCGCAGTAAATCCCGGCGCCTTCTTCGTGCTCTAAGACATACCACATTTCGTTTTTACCGTACTCATTTTCACGGGAAAGGGCATAATCATCGTCAGGGTGCACTTGGATAGAAAGGTTTTCTTTCGCGTCAATCAGCTTGACCAGAATCGGAAAATGCTCAATCGACTGGCATTTCCAGCCACAGTTTTCCCGCCCGATTTTCGACAGATAATCTGCAAACAGACGGCCTTTGTACCGTCCGGACGCTACAATGCTCTGTCCTGCTTCATGTGCCGACAGCTCCCAGCTTTCTGCAATACTGTCATAGTCACAATGCTTGCCATAGTGTTCCTTCAGCTTGGTACCGCCCCACAGATAGTCTTTAAATGCAGGCTGCAATTTTACAAACGGTTCTGTCCTGTAACCCAGCTCCGCTTCATTCAGATCCCGGCTCTCCACGGAGATCAGGTCACGTTCCATAACCTCTTCACCGGTAGAAATTTCCATAAAGACAAGGGGTACGTCACCGATATTAGAAATCTGATGGACGGTATTTTCCGGAATTTCCATGCTGTCGTTGCTGCCGTATTCTTCTTCCACTCCAGCCAGCATGATTCGTGCACGCCCGCTGACGATGATCCAGTGCTCCGTCCGTCTCGCATGCTTGTGAGCATAAATCGTACGCCCCTGTGTCAGCACAACCTTCCGCACAACGTACTGACGCGCCGCCGACAGAATCTCATAAGTGCCCCAAGGCTTATAGATCACCTGTCCCATGTCAAAGTAGCTTTGCAGTGCGGGATTTTCCCGCCGCAGATCCTTTAACGATTCGGACGCACCTTTTTTGCCGACATAAACCGCATCATCTGTATTGACGATCGTGATATCTTCCAACTGATTCGCCACAACAATGCTGCGGCTGCCACGGTTGATGATCAGCGTATTGTCGCAGTTATACTGCGCCTGCCTGGAATCCTTTTCAGAAATCAGTCCTTCTTCTCCGAGATCCTCCAGACTTCCAATATCCTGCCAGACAAATCCGGCCTTTACAACCATGCAGCGTGTCGTCTCTTCAAATACTGTTTCTTCAATCGCCTGCGCCGGAATCTGCTCCAGGACCTCTCTTCGGTAAAAGATATGTTTGCCTTTTTCGATCAGCTTATCCTCAAACGCACGCTCACACGCTCCAAGGATCTCCGGGGAATGCAGCCTGACTTCCTGCAAGAAGTCCCCATTTCTAAATAAAAACAGACCGCTGTTAATCAGATATCTGGAATCCTGCAGGTATTTCTGCGCCTGCGCTCCATCCGGCTTCTCCACGAATTTCTCCACATGGTTTCCATTGCAGCAGATATAACCATACCGGGTATCCGCCGTCCGGACCGGCATTCCGAAGGTAACAAGACTGCCTTCTCTCGCCAGCACACCCGCTTCGTTGATCGCATCCTTGTAAGCTTCCCCCTGGATCAGATGATCGGAGGGTACAATAAAAATAAGCTCTGAAAGTGGAAATTCCAGACATGCCAGCAAAATTGCTGCTGTCGTCTTACGCGCTTCTTCCTCCAGAACCAATCTCCAGGTCAGTCCCTGAAATACTTTGAGCTGATTTTCTACAATAAACTGGTACTCCCGGTTTGTCACCACTACAAACTCATCACAGTATGCCATATTTCTGGCAATCGTATCCTGAAAAATCGAATGACTGCCATCCAACGAGATAAACTGCTTCGGATAATTTTTCCGGGAAAGCGGCCAGAGTCTGTCACCTCTTCCGCCTGCCAGAACAATACATTTCATAATTTTCCGCCTTTCGTGCTTTCTTCCTTATACTATAATCGAAATAGTGGTTAAAAACAAGGGTATCAAAACGTAGGTTTTTTATACTGCCGCTTTTATGTCCCTATCTGGGCAGGGCAAAAACAGAAGAAGTACCAGTATGAGGCCCAATCTGCATCGTTTCATATTCTCACCCCCAGGGAGCACCAGAGCAACAATCAGGCCGCCTACACATTTGCTTTTTCCAAGCAGTTGTCTGCAGCTGTCCGAAATGACCTTACAGATGCCCAAATCACCTTCGACCAGCTCCGCAATACTCCCGATGCACTGGAATCCCTGCAGAGCAGGCTTTTTGAGGTTGTCCACACCAATATGCTGCTTGCACCCTGCAGCGGTGCATTTTACTTTTTAAACACCACCGTCAACGATAGCCTGCCGGATAAAAGCTATAGCGGACTGTATCTGAAGTATGCAAATATTTATGCGGAAAACACGATCCATAATGAAGTTTGCCTTTTTCGCGGTTTTTCCACGATCGCCCGGGAAAAGGACATTAACCTCCATAGTACATGGCAGCTGGAGACACTGGCGGGCTCTTTTCCGGAAATTGACAAATTAATGTCTGACAAAAAGGAAGCTTCATCCGACTCCTACTTTCTTACCCCTGTTTATAAGCTGCCCGACACCTGGGAAAGCGTCCGTTTTTTCTGCGTACCTATCCTGGATGCTTATGGGACCACGATTGGTGTATGCGGCTATGAGATCAGCAGTTTATATTTCTCCCTTTCCCTCAAAACACTGGGCAGCGGACAGGCGCATATTTTTGGTGCTCTGCTGACAGAAGAAGGCGATCATTATACCGGTCAGATTGCCGGAAATCAATCCGGTTATTTTCCTCCCGCTGATCCTACTTTTTTCCTTGAAAACGAGGCAGATCTGACCACCTTCCGTAGCAAAGATACGGAATTTATCGGCAAAATTCAGGAGATAACCATCGGAGCCACGGACCATATGGTTGCCGTCATGCTTCCCGCCGCAGAATATCATGCGCTTGTGCAGACAGTACGGCTCAAAATTGCCGCATTCCTGTTTATCGCTTCTTTTTTCATTTTGATCTCCGTTCTTTGGACCAGCAAAAAATATGTCGCACCCATATTAAAAGGCTTAGAGCAGATTAAAGCAAACACCGATCTGGCACAGGAAGAGTCTCCTGTTCTGGAAATCGAGGATCTCTTTGCCTTCCTCGCAAAACAGGATCAGGACCACGCGGCAGCTTTATCCGCTTTAAATCAGGAGCGGCTGGAGGCTCAAAGCAAACAGCAACAGCTGCAAGGCAAGCTGGAACAGGTCAGCAACGATCTGGGATCCGCACAGAAGGGAATTGCCCGACTTGCTTATTCCAGACAGCAAGAGATCGATCCCGATGATTTTCAATATTTTTTGAAGGGAATTCATCAGCTCACCCCAACAGAGCGAAAGGTCTTTGATCTGTATCTGGATGGAAAAAATGCAAAGGAAATTCTCACGATCCTAAGCATTACAGAAAACACATTGAAATTTCACAATAAGAATATTTACAACAAGTTGGGCGTTTCCTCCCGAAAACAGCTCCTTCGATATGCCACCCTGATGAAACATCAGAAATGAAAAAGCCAGCCCGAAAGGCGAATCCTTTTCGCTCTTTTGGGCTGGCTTTTCACATTTTCTTATATATTCCTATTTTTTCAGTACAAACTCTGCTTTGTTCTCTGTCGTGCTATCGCTTCCGATGAAGACTTCGAAGACGCCATTCTCACTTTCTACACGCTCGTTCTCAGTCAGGAAACGGAGTTCTTTTTCATTGATAGTAAATTCGACTTTCTGCTCTTCTCCGGGCTGGAGGGTTACTTTGCGGAAATCTTTCAGCTCTTTGACCGGTCGTACCACGGATGCAGCCACGTCGTGGATGTAAAGCTGTACGGTTTCAGTTCCTGCCGTATCACCGGTATTTTTCACGGTCACAGAGGCTTTGATTTCATTCTCCATTCCAAGTTCCGTCTTGTCCAGCGTTACATCCGAAATTTCAAAGCTCGTATAGCCAAGACCATATCCAAACGGGAACAGCGGTGCATTCGGGATATCGAGGTATTTGGAGCGGAAGCGGTCTTTATCCTTGCCCGGTACATGCGGTCTTCCGGTAGAATACTCGTTGTAGTGAACCGGCACCTGGCCTACGGAATACGGGAAGCTCATGGTCAGCTTACCGCTTGGAGCGTATGCACCGAAAACGACGTCTGCGATTGCATTGGCACCTTCGGTACCCGGCATCCATACTTCAAGAACGGCTTTTGCTTTCGATACGACATCCCGCAGGTCGAGCGGACGGCCGTTGAAGAGAACAACGACAACGTTTTCATTGACTTTAGAAACTCGCTCAAGCAGTCTCTGCTGGATTTCCGGGATACGGATATTCGCGTTGCTGGTTGCCTCGCCGGACTGCAGACGGTCCTCACCGATCGCAAGAACGACAACGTCGGCCTCCTTTGCTGCGTTTACAGCCTCAAGAAGCATTGTCTCCTCTTCCTCCGGTGTATGGAACTGCTCCATCGCTTCACCAAAGCCCTCCAGACGGATGTCAGAACCAAGCATCGAGGAACCTGCATGGAAGCTCATGTTTGTCGTATCTGCCTGCGCTTTTACGGCCTCTTCCAGATTTGTCACATCCTTTGCATCTCCGATAAAGGACCAGGAGCCCATCAGGTTTCTGCTGTGGACATACGGTCCGACCCAGGCAATTTTTTTCTCCTTGCAAAGCGGCAGAATTTTTTCTTCGTTTTTCAGCAGTACAAAGGATTTTCTTGCGGCTTCTCTTGCCAGATCGCGGTGCTCTTTGCAGAGAATTACCTCTTTTTCTTTCGTCTCGTCTGCGTCTTTATACGCATTTTCAAACAGTCCCAGTTTGTTTTTCAGTTCCAGAATACGCATACAGGACTCATCGATCAGATCCTCGGAAAGCTTACCCTCTCTTACAAGACGGCACAGGTTTTCGCAGTAAATGCCGGTCATCATATCAATGTCAACACCTGCCTCGGCTGAGCGGACTGCTGCCTCCTCGCGGTCTGCACAGTAGCCGTGGTAAATAATCTCCTCGATCGCTGCCCAGTCGGAAATCAGAACGCCGTCAAATCCCATCTCGTTACGCAGGATGCCGCGCATCAGTTTCTTGTTTCCGGTTGCCGGAACACCGTTTACCGTGTTGAAGGACGTCATTACCATCGCTGCGCCTGCATCGATGCCGGCTTTGTAGGACGGCAGATAGAAGTCACGGAAGGTATGCTCGGAAAGCTCTACAGTATTGTAGTCTCTTCCTGCTGTCGGTGCGCCATAGCCTGCGAAATGCTTCACACAGGAAGCAATTTTGTACGGCTCCTTCAGATCGTCTCCCTGGAATCCACGCACCATTCCGGCACAGAACAAGCTGTTCAGATACGGATCCTCACCGGTAGACTCCATGACACGTCCCCATCTTGCATCGCGAACCAGGTCGGTCATAGGTGCGAAGGTTACGTGAAGGCCGGAAACGGCTGCCTCTTTTGCAGCAACTGCCGCACACTTTTCGGACAGCTCCGGTTCAAACGTTGCGCCCTGTCCCAGCGGAATCGGGAAAATGGTCTTGAAGCCGTTGATGACATCCAGCATGAACAGCATCGGAATATGATGCGGGTGCTGCTCCACGAAATCCTTCTGGATTTTCTTTAATGTTTCTGCGCCCATAGTACCCAGAACAGAACCGGAAAGCGCTACATTTTCCGGTGTAAAGCCTTTATCTTCCATCGGTCCCATCGCCGTGATGTCCATATCTTTATTGAAGAAGGCACCCACCACCTGGCTCATCTGGTTTACTTTTTCTTCCAGCGTCATGTCGGCCAGAAGCTCTTTTAATTTCTGCTCGGTCATTTTTTCTCCTCCATACCTCGTTTTTGCTGTATCTGCTTCTTCAGAAACCCCTAAAATGTCAGAAAAATATCGTTTTTCCGTTTTTTCTAAATCTTATACTGAAATTTTACCACATCTGACCTGAAAAAAATATCCCCTGATCCGACCTTTTTCTTTCACTATTCCGACCTGTTTGTTGCTGTTCCGGTGCGTAAGAAAGTGATAAAATCCTCTGTTATTTCCCGAACATGTGAAGGGGGGCTTTCCGCTATTTTTCACTAAAGCTTCTTCGGTATTCCAGCGGTGCGTATCCCGTATTGTCCTTAAACATCTTCGTAAAGTACGAGAAATTGCTGTACCCCACATACAGCGACACTGTATTGATCGGCAGCGTGCTCTGTGTCAGAAGCTTTTTTGCCTCCTCCACCCGCTTTTGGATGATATAATTACTGATCGAAATACCCTTTTCTTTTCTAAAAATCCGGGACAGATAATCCGTATTCAAAAAGACAAGCTCCCCAAGCTCCTCCCGGTGAATCTCCTCCCGGTAATGTGCATCGATATAAGCGCATACCTGACTCGTGACCGAATCTGATTTGTTGATGTACTGTCTGTACTGAACTGCTTTCCGAACCAGTACCCCGGCATATTCCATCATCTCTTCTCTGCCATAAAGGGAATTCCGATGCAGGTTTTCCATATCCGCATCTGCAAACAGTGCATACGCCTTGATCTCCCGTTCCGAAAGCCATGCATACACCACCTGCGTCAGATCGGTACGGAGTGCTACCAGAAGCTCCCTGGTAATCATTCCTTCCCGCTCCGTCCGGTCAAGGTATTTCTGCAGCCGCTCCAGCAGCTCCTCCGGTTTTTCCTCCGAAAGCAGAGCTTTCCACACATCCAGCTCCTTATTTTCGTAGCTGGTCTGCGGAGCCTGAAATTCGTTCAGAAACAGCACCTCGTTCCGCACGGAAAGGCTTCCCTCCCGCATTTTCTGAAGATTCCGGCTCTGCTTTTGCATCCCCAGTACAGATTCCCACTGTCCGGCCCCGCACCACAGCTCCGGATAAATTTTTTCATTCATCCACGCAACAAACTGCCTCAGAATTTCACAGTCCCGCCCGCCGTCCTGCGGAAATGCTTTTTCCTTTGACTGTGTAACAATCCAGTAGCTGCCCGGTTCCTGGTAAAAAACAGTATCTACCGCAATATCCGTTTCCTCATACAGTTCCGACAGCACATTTTCGATCACAAATTCCATGGTCGCAGTATCCCACATCTCCCGCTTATTGCTCTTTATTTCCGGCATCAGACAAATCAGCCGGAAATAGTGTCCCGGTCCGTATGGCAGCTGGCGCTGTGCTGCCGTTTCGCAGAACTTCTCCTCGGAGAAGCCGTCTTTCAGCACATTTTTCCAGATATCCTGCTGCAGAATTTTTCTGTTCTGGTTCCACTTGATGCTTTCCTGCCTGAGATCCTGTATTTTCTTTTCTTTCGCAACGGATTCCGCCGCACGCTGTACGGCCTCCTTCAGCTTGTCAAAATCGATGGGCTTTAGCAGATAATCGACACTGTTCAGCTGAATCGCTCTTCTGGCATAGTCAAACTCCGCATAGCTTGTCAGGAATATGACCTGGACCTTCAGCTCCTCTTTTCTGACCCACTCCACAAAGTCGAATCCCGTTCCGCCCGGCATCACGATATCGCTGATCACGATATCAATGTCCACCATTCCCATGATGTTTTTCGCCTGCTGTACGGAAAACGCAGTGTACACCTCGCTCACCCCGGTCTCTGTAAGATCGAGGTTTCTTTTGATACTTTCAATCACGTACTCTTCATCATCCACGAGCAATAGTTTCATGTTCTTCTCCCCCTGTCCTGTATGGAATATGGATATCTACAATCGCTCCGCCGAGCGGACTGTTATCGAAATGAATCTCTCCGGAATCGCCATAATAATAGCGGAATCGTTTCAGGCAGTTTTCAATCCCGATATGCTTTCCATGCTCGGAAATGTCTTCCCCTGCTTTCAGCCTTTGCAGCGTCTCTTCCGGAAAGCCGTTTCCGGTGTCCGAAATATAAATGTTGACATACTTTTCGTCTCCGCGGTCCTCCGGGTAAACCGTCACGGAAATCAGCGGAACCGTCTCCAGCGTCAGGGCATGTTTTGCCGCATTCTCTACAAACACCTGAATCAGGAACGGGAAGATTACTGCGTTTTCCACCTCTTCATGAACCTCAAAATAATAGGTGAATTTTTCCGGATAGCGCAGCAGCAGAATTTTGAGGTAATTTTCACAGTGGTTCGTCTCCGCCGTTACCGGCACCATCTCGCTTGTATTCCGGAAAATATACGCAAGATAATCGGACGTAATACGGCTCATCGACTTTGCATGGTCGTACTGACCGAAGTCGATCATGCTGTAGATAAAGTTCAGACAGTTCATATAAAAATGCGGGCGGATCTGGATTTTCAGGTAGTCCATCTCGATTTTCTGTTTTTCCAGCTCCTGCTCATACAGCGTGATTTTCAGCCGGCGGATCTGGTGAATCATGTTCCGGAATTTATCGTCAATCTGCTCCAGCTCTACCAGGTTTCCTTCCGACATCTGATAGGTGAGGTCCCCATTGTCATATTTCTGAAGATTTTCCATAAACATACCGACCGGCTTTAGGATTTTTGTTTCCAGGTGGAACAACAGCACGGACCCGGCAATCACCATCAGAAAAGCAACGCCAAGAAGGGCAAACACACTTCCCGTCATCAGATTTAAGACTCCCGTCCAGGAGATTTTAATCCGGATTTCAAACGGCGCCTGTGAAAGTTCCTGCCGGAAGGTGTAATTGCCGGTATTAATTTTCGAATTGTCCGTTACAATTCCTTTTTCCGTCAGTGTTCCGATGCTTTTCCCGTTCTGGTTAACGAGACTGACATAGCCGCTCTTTCCAAGAGACAGTTCAGAGAACGGTTCCAGAATTGTCTTCAGATTGACATAGCAGCCGAGTCCGACGCCCTGACTCTGCGCTACCTTGAGCATATAAATATCGTCTCCCTGGCACATCACGGTCCATTTTTTCTTGACTGCATACGCCTGCTGCGACAGGCTTTTGATCCTGCGCTTCAGCGCTTCCTGCAAATAGGGATCAACGGCGTAAAGCCCGTCAGAGGAAATGCTCAGCTGATATAAGCTGTCATCCTTCTGCGTATAGAGAAAAACATTGTAATCCGTTCCAAAATCCCACGCCGCAGATACATAGTTTCTTCGTAGCTGCGTAATAACATATTCCTCATACTGATCCTTCTCCATCAGATCCATATATTTCCAGAAAGCAGAGTCCGGGTTGGTTCTGTCCATTACGGTTGAAAGCAGATTTCGGCTGATCCGGAAGAACCGGTTGTCCAGCTCATCCGTATACAGCTTTGAAATCTCTTCCAGCTGCTCATATACCTGCCGCTGCGTCCGGTTCAGAATAAGCACGCTCCCAGCCAGAAAAAGCAGCAGCATACTCAGCAGGCAGATCAAAAGATAACGCCCCTGCTGCGCCAGTGTTGTTTTTTTCGTCTGTTTTGAAATACGCATGAAGTTTCCTCCTTTTTTCTGTTCCGGTACGCTCGAAATTTTTCCGTGTTTGATTTTACGAACTGATCTTTTTTCTGAATATAATACAGCAGAAAAACAGTACACCTCATGTTTCCATGAGTCTGTACTGTTTTTCTGATTTATGTCGGAAACACCGAAATGTTTCTCTTTTTTATTCCTGCATGGAAAATCATCCCTTTACCGCACCAAGTGTGATACCTTCTGCGAAGTATTTCTGAAGGAACGGATAGATGATAAACAGCGGCAGCATGGCGATAAATGCGATTGCCATACGGATCGAGGTTGTCGGCAGCTTTGCCACCTCGGCACCGATATTTCCGGTTACTTTTCCACTTGCCAGGTACTGAATATCGGTGATCATCTGGTTCAGCAGGTTCTGGATACTGTAAAGCTTCTGGCCTTCATTTCCTGATAAATAGTATAAACCATTTGTCCAGTCATTCCAATAGCCAAGTGCAGAAAACAGTCCCATGGTTA
>OLVX01001429.1_pt1 | contig 20273 bp, 22 predicted proteins | sample 1673271 | NCBI WGS metagenome assembly OLVX01 (sample SAMEA3178939, study PRJEB25190) | human gut metagenome | biome: human gut; feature: human-associated habitat; material: faeces | place: Austria | collected 2013
CTTTTTCATCATCATCACATCCAGGAAAATAACCTACATCCTCATTTGTCTCATTCACTTCTTCAACATTGACCGGTTCCTCACTCGATCTTGCAAAAGCGGGATAAGCCGAAACAGCAACTAAACCAACAAACAACGGAATTAATAATCGAATCTTTTTCATTGTTTCACCTCCATCTTTAAATATTGACTACATAGTAATAAGTTCCTTGCACAGCATTAGAAAACGTTTCCCTATTAAAAATATATCACGTTATTATTTTTTTACAAGTGTTTTATTTATTTTTTGCATATGTTAAAATATAAATGAAAGAAGGAATAACTCATGGAACAACTAACAAAAAAAGAAAGAACTATAATGGATATTTTATGGAATGCCGATTCCGCATTATCAGCTAGTGAAATCAAAGATACGTCACCCGACTTAAATATCAATACCGTTCAGCAAGTTTTGCGTAACTTATTAAAATGTAAATTTATAAAAGTAGATGATATTGTTTTCAATAAAAAGTCTCTAACCCGAACATATAAGCCTTTAGTTTCTCAAGCTCAATATATATCTGCTTTTATTAGCGATTCGAATCGTTTTGAACTACTATGCGGATTAGTTGATGAAGAAGATGATTTAGATTCTTTAAATGAACTTCAAAAGCTAATCGACAAACGAAAAAAAGAAATTAGGTGAATTATATGACATTTATTTTGTCAACATTACTATCCACATTAATTTTGACAAGTTGTATGATATTTATTTTTGATTTTTGTATTCATAAACAATGGAACATGAATCAAGTATTCTTCAGATTATTTTTGTTGATCATATTCATAAAACTATGTTTTCCATTTGAGACCAAGTTATCAATACTTATCCCTTTAGATAAGATTATGAATCCATTAATCGCTATTCTTCAATATAAACTATTCAATCAGATTTATATATACCATTTTTTACTTTCTATTGCTGTAATTGGAAGCATCTACCAATTTGCAGAACTAATAAAACACATTAGAGAATGCAATTACATTATTCACGAAGTAAAAAAGAATGGCATTCGTATAGAAAATCCTGATTATGAAATTTATCAAACATCCTATATCAACACACCAATTGTTATCGGATTACAAGGAATCATTTTAATACCTGAAAATCTGAACAACGAAGAAATTGATTATGCACTTAAACATGAAATAACACATATTTTACACAAAGATAATTTCATCAAGTTCATTGCGAACTTATTTAAAATCTTATTTTGGTGGTTTATTCCAATATACATTTTTAACAAGCAGTTGGATCTTTATCTTGAACTTCACGCCGACAACAAGGCTATCGAAAATCTTGAAGAACATAAAAAACTCGATTATCTAAATTTTCTGGTCAAAACACAAAAACAAGCAATCAAATCTTCTACAACTGTTTTAAATTCAAATCTATCATTCAATAGAAAATCAAATCTAAACTACCGCATAAACGCTATTCTTAACAAAAAGACCAGATCAGCTATTTTTATAGTTCCTATACTGTTTATTATGATTTTTCTTAACTTTTTGATTTTTACACCTTACTACACAGATTCAGATTTGACAAAAGGCACATATGAAATATCAAAATCTAATGCATACATATTGATAAACGGTGGAGAAAAACAATTGGTCGTTAATATGAATGGAGAAAGCTTTATATCTCCAATAAAAGGTTATTCACTTTTAGAAGATAAAATTGACTTGAGAGAAAAGAATTCTCTTTATATACCTGATTATGCTCTAGACAATGCCAAAGGCATGACTCGTTGGAAATACAAAGATGTAGATGGACATTTAAGCAAGAGAAAATTCAATGCTTATAAAAACAGCTGGGAGTCAGATTGGATTTCATACAGTAAACAAAATTAACAATAAATAAAAGCAGGTCAACTGTACCTAATAGTACATGTGAATCTGCTTTATTATTTTGCTCTAATTTTTGTGTTTTTTTGCTCATACAGTCATATGAATTATCGGTTCCCGATAATTCATCCAATAAATTGTGTACTCATTTTGTACTCACGGGCAAAATCGGCATATAAAAAAGACCTTATATAAAGGCCTTTTGATGTTTATTGAATTATTCGAACTCGATTGTATTATTTTCCAAATGGTCGAAAATGTGCCCTTTTTGGATCTTATTTACATGTGCAATTCCATAAAAACAGGCCGTTTTCCCATGCGTCTAAAAAAAATGTTTTCAAAAATGTTTTCACGGAAATGGTTTTTAAGCGTTGTTACATATCCTGAAGAGCAAATAGCATCTTTAAGGATATGTATGATGTTGCATTCATTGATAACAGTATTTCATAAGTCGTTTATGATGTCTAGCCTGAAAACAGTGAACGCAATATCTTATAATGGTTTGCCAGAAATGTTATAATACTGTTGATATTTCAAAATTATTAATAATTTATAACTTAGTATTTAGGAGGTCAAGAAATGAATGAATTAGATCATAACAAATTGATAACCCAAATAGAAAGTCTATTAGATAAAGCAAGAAACCAGGTTGCTGTACAGGTTAATAATACACTTCTTGTAACATATATGGAAATTGGAAGGTTGATTGTTGAAGATATGATGGAACATCAGGATGACGAAAACTATCAAAAAGCTACTATCACCACTATTTCCAAAGATCTTACAAACAAGTTTGGAAAAGGATTTTCTCGTGCAAATATTTGGAATATGATGGCTTTTTATAAAGAGTATGGATCCGTTCAGACACTGTCTGAACGACTAAGCTGGTCACATTATTGTGAACTGTTATCCATTTCCGATAAGGATAAAAGACATTTTTATGAAGTAGAATGCATCAACTCTAAATGGAGCGTACGGGAACTGAGAAGACAGATATCTTCGTCTTTGTTTGAAAGACTGCTTCTATCAAACGGCGAAGCAAACAAACAGAAAGTACTTGATTTAGCTTTAAAGGGAAATGAAATCGCAAAACCTGAAGATATTGTAAAAGATCCATATGTGTTTGAATTCCTTGGTATACCAGAAGACAAGCCAATGATGGAATCAGATCTTGAAGAAGCACTGGTAAGGCAAATTGAGAAGTTCCTGCTGGAACTTGGCAAAGGATTCATGTTCGTTGGAACACAACAAAGAGTAACATTCGGCAACGTTCACTATTATGTTGATATGGTATTTTACAATAAGATTCTAAGATCATACATTCTTATTGAATTAAAGACAATCAAGCTAATGCCGGAAGCTGTTGGCCAGCTTAATATGTATCTCAATTATTATGCAGCTGAAGTAAATGATGAAAATGACAATCCGCCAATAGGACTGATTCTTTGTACAGATAAAGGAAATATTGATATGCAGTATGCTTTAGGTGGATTAAGTAACAATATATTTGCTTCTAAATACGTTACTTATATGCCTGACAAAGAACAACTTCTAGCCCAAGTAGAAGCAGTCATTCTCAAAAATGAAGAAAAGAGTAAAAAGTAGATTAGACTGCATTAAATATGTTGGTAGAGGATATATCGGCCACTGGGAAATAGAGGAATAACTGATCATAAACGTTAGCAGAAGTTGCTAGCGTTTTTTGTTTGCATTGCTATAGCTTGAATACCATCTGTTTTCACAGGTACAATCCCCAAGAAAGCGAGCAAACTCGTCCATGGAAATTCCTAAATATTCGAAAAGTACCCGTTTTTGGCCGTTATTTACAGGTACAAATGCCTAAAAAAGCCACTTTTAGAATCCAAATAAAAAGATTTTTTCATATCTGTTTTCACGAAGGCCTTATCCCCTGCCCTTTCATCACAAAATTAACTATCTTTTTCATTTCCTCCTTTTTACATACCAGTCAAACGCTGGATATGTAGAAAGGATTTTTTATTATGATGGAATTCATGTTTGCTGATTTGTGTTTGATGTATCCGCATGATATATTTTCTTTAAAGGAATATGCTTCCAGCATAATGATGGTGAACATATGAACAATGAAATAATTAAGTTTGTAAATGGTGATTTAGAATTAGATGTTAATATCTCTCCAAACAAGAATACTGTATGGTTAACCGTTGATCAATTATGTACTTTATTCAATAAAAACAAATCAACAATTTCTAGACATATAAAAAATATATTTAATGAAGGCGAATTAGATGAAATTAGCTCAGTTGCAAAAAATGCAACTCAACTAAAGCGCTATGATCCACGTACTGGAAAATATAGAATTTCAAATGTAGAAATTAATTACTATAATCTGGATGTAATTATCTCTGTTGGCTATCGTGTAAAATCACAAAATGGTGTTATTTTCAGAAAATGGGCGACATCTATTCTTCATGATTACATGATCAAAGGTTATGCAGTAAATCAAAAACGCTTAGATGTGTTAAATAAAACAATTGCGATTCAATCCAGAATGCTTGCTTCGACTCTTAATATTGAAGAGAAAGAAGTTTTAAGTGTTGTTGAAGCATATTCCAATGCACTTACTTTATTAGATGATTACGATCATGGAACCATTCCTAAACCAGATGGCATTGCTTCTATTTATCATTTAACCTACGAAGAATGTCGTGAATTGATTGATTCTATGAAATATGGCAACTTTTCAGATGTATTTGGTGTTGAAAAAGAGGAAGGAAAACTCAACGGAATCTTGGCAGCTATCTACCAAAATGTTTTTGGAACCGAATTGTATCCAAGTATCGAAGAAAAGGCTGCAAATCTTCTTTACTTCTTAATTAAAGACCATCCATTTGTAGATGGTTGTAAACGAATAGGTGCTTCTATATTCCTTGAATTCTTAAACAAGAACAAACATCTCATTATCGATGGAAAGCAGATTATTTCAGACAGTGCACTTGTTGCCATTACTTTAATGATTGCAGAATCCAGACCTGAAGAAAAGGAAACAATGGTCAAACTGGTAATGAACTTCTTAAATGCTTAGTTTTTCCAATACAAAATGTTATTCTCTCAAATTTGAATATGAGTTGGGAGAATAGCATTGATGTCTCATATACATTCATACATTTCATCTTACGAATCAGATTGTGAACGCATGCGTTCATTTTTATAAAAATTGATTTTTCTACAACCCACTCCTTTTTACATACCAGTCAAACACTGGATATGTAGAAAGGAGGTTTTTTTATGCATAAATGTAAAGTGATTGCCGTCACCAATCAAAAAGGCGGTGTTGGTAAAACAACTACGACTGCAAATGTTGCGATTGGTCTTGAACGCTATGGCTACAAAGTCTTGATTGTCGATTTTGATCCTCAAGGTGATCTAACGACTTCCCTTGGTTGGAAATCCAATGATGCTTTAGATTGCAGTGTTTCAAATCTACTAGATGCTTATATTAATGATAAGGAAATCAATTTTTCTTCTTTGATTTTAAAACATAAAGAAGATGTAGATGTGATCCCTGCAAACATTGAACTTGCTGATATGGATATTCGTTTAGTCAGTGTGATCAATCGTGAACAGACATTAAGCAGTTGCATTGAACCACTACGTGATGACTATGATTTTATTTTGATTGATTGTCCACCTTCTTTAGGAATGCTTACTATTAATGCACTATCCGCAGCGGATGAAGTACTGATTCCCGTACAGGCACAGTTTCTTCCTGCAAAAGGAATGACGAAATTGTTACAGACGGTCAATAAAGTGCAGCGTAAGATCAATAGTAATTTGAAGATTACAGGAATTGTAATGACACTTGCAGATCTAAATACCAACATTACCAAAAGCACGATTGATACGATACGAGAAAGCTTTGGAAAGAACATCCGTGTATTTGATACGATCATTCCAAAAGCTACGAAAGCCAGTGAAGCATCTATTTCCGGTAAAAGTATCTATGCATATGCCAAAGATTCAAAAGTGGCCAAGGCCTATGACAATCTAACCATGGAAATCATTTCAGAACAAAAAGTAAAACATAAAGACAGAGACTGTCGTTAGGAGAAGAACATGAAAAACAATTCAGTCCATTTAATTGGAACACTGACAAGAGATATTGAACTATCTAAAAATAGTAAAGGAAATTCTTTTGTCCGATTTACACTAGCTTGTACAAGAGACAATAAGCCATTTACTGATTTTATTAACTGTATTGCCTTTGGTGAAGTTGCCAATGCACTTTGTAAACACAATGATAAAGATACAGCCTATGAAATCAATGGATATCTTCGTATAAGCTCTTATGAAAAAGATGGTAAAAAGACCTATTCTACGATTGTTGTTGTGGAATCTTTTACACTCTTAAATGACTAGAATACGATTAAAACGATGTCCACATTGTCACTCTATTGCGAGACTTCGTATTGACTGGGATAACAAGAAAATCAATGGTTGTTATGGCCAATATGTAAGCTGTACTTGGTGCTCTGTCAGGACACAAACAGAAATGAATGAAGAACTTGCAGTAAATGACTGGAATGATCGTAAATTAAACAATTGTATTCAACTCACCCTATTTTAAAGGAGGTGGCAACATTGCCAAAATTAGATTTGGGATTGCCAACTTATGACTCTTTGTTTTCTACAGAAGAAGAAAGACAAGATGCCAGCGCAGAAAAAGTTACCACAATCCCAATAGATAAAATTACAGATTTTAAAGAACATCCATTCCATGTAACGATGGATGAAGATATGGCAAAACTTATTGATTCCATCAAAGAAAACGATATGTTGATGCCTGCACTTGTACGTCCAAAAGAAGACGGAACGTATGAAATGATTTCTGGTCACAGGCGTAAATTTGCCTTGTCACAGCTAGGAAGAAAAGAAATGAATGTTATTGTCCGCAATCTAGATGATGATCAGGCAACGATCTTAATGGTTGACAGTAATATTCAACGTGAAAACATTTATCCAAGTGAGCGTGGTTATGCCTATAAGATGCGACTGGAAGCCATGAAACATCAAGGTAAAAAGATTGAAGAAATACCTGATGATGAGCTAGGAATTGAATATACTAAGTCAACTTCTGGTCAAGTTGGCCAGAAGTTATCGGTTGCTGTATCACGAGATTTATTGGCTCAACAATTAGGTGAAAGTTCAAAACAAATTCAACGCTTCATTCGCTTAACTTATCTTGTTGAACCACTACAGAAAATGGTGGATGGCCGTCATGAAAATGAAATCAAAATCGCATTTAATCCGGCTGTTGAACTTTCGTATTTAACCCAATCCGAACAGTATGATTTAGCCAATGCGATTGTTGAAAACCAAAGAACACCATCTTTAGCACAATGTCAGGAATTTAAAAGATTATCCCATGATGGTGAACTGACTACTGAATTCATTGATGATACTTTATCCGAAGAAAAGCCAAACCAGAGAGAAAAGTTATCATTTCAAATGAAAGAGATTGATCAATATTTCCCGAAGGACTTTACACCAGGCAAGAAGAAAGATTTGATGATTCGCTTGCTGGAAAACTGGGCAAAGAAACGAGCACGAGAACAGGAACGATAATCATAAATGTGATTGTCTTTTTTGTAGGTATGCTTGTTAACCAAACTGTTGGAGGGGCAGTTTGTCTTTGCATCAGGACGTGTAACTGCAACCTCCCCTAAAACCCCTCCTACCTTCCGAAGCAATCTTATTACCTACCGAAAAAGAAAAAATAATTGTTATTAGTTAGTAGTAGATATTTGTAGGTTTGTAATAAGAAATATATTTACGTATGTTTAAGTTAAGAGATTATTTTAAACAGATCATTGGAGGTTAAAACGTATGAAAAAAACAGTAATAGGAATTTGTATTTCTTTGTTGTGTGTTGGAACTGGCGTTTATGTAAATCAACAAAGCAATGCTTCTAGTCCTGTTGTTTCTACTGTTGCTAAGTCAACAAAAGATTCAAAAGTGAACACAAATGAATCGAAATCCAAGGTTAGTAAACATGAAGAGACTGAAAAGACAGAAGAAGTTGGAAATGCAACGAATTCTGAAACACAAAAGAAAACAGATGCAGTTTCAAAAGAATCGAGTTCAGTAAAAGCTGAAGCTAAGTCTTCTACAAAAACAGAAATCAAATCCTCTGTTTCTTCGGAAGGTAAAAAACAAGCTTCAAGTAATCAAACAAATACCGCAAAGAAAGATAATTCAACAACTAGTTCTTCAAGTTCAGATACAAGCAAAGAACCTGAAATAAAACCTGTAGAAAAGCCAAGTACACCTGTTCAAGAACCTGTAGTTGAACCAGCTCCTACGCCAGAATCTACAAGGCCAAGTTATGCATGTCCTGGTGGAGTCAATCAAGATGTAGCTTGTGATGTGATTCTAGATCAAAATCATTACTTTGCGACATATTCTTCTCAAGCAGAAGCTGATGCTGCTGGTGTGTATTACATGAATGAAGTCATGTACATTGGTGAAACGGAAATCACAAATTATTCTGTACAGGTGGTATATCGAAATGATCATAGTATTGCTTATTATGGTTTAAATCTTTGGAGTAATGGAGGTTTGATTCAATAAAGGTGGTGATGAATGAGAAAATGAATAGTTTTAACTAGGCGAGATCTTCTCGTCTTTTTTGTTGCAACAAAATAAATGAAAGGAAAAATGAAGATGAAAAACATTTTAAAGAAAGGCAGTAAGTTCTTTCTGACAGCATTAGTGATTCTCAATTCCATGATGAACACAATACCGGTACATGCTGAAGAACCAACTACCGATGAAAATTTAGATTCTGTTGTGGAACTCGGAAATGTTAAGGATGTATTTCCAGATTTAGTACCACAGGATAATGGTGTAGCAACACTGGATATGACAGATATTGGTGGCCGTTATGCCATGATTCATATTAACAATCAATTTGGATTTGATTATATTTCCTATTTGACGGTTGATGATAAAACTGTCTTCTGTATTGAACCGATGCAGTTATTTACAGAAGGTTTAGATTATCATGAAGATACTGCAAAATGGGATGAATTATCTGAACCAACTCGTCAGGCTATCTGGGAAATCAGTTATTATGGATATTCCTATCCAGGACATCAAACTGAAAAGTACTATACAGCTACACAATGTATGATCTGGCAAGTAGTCATCGGCACATGGTATCAGCCTTATGAACTGGATGGAACAACCATTTATGATATATCTGGTGAAATGGCTGAAATCAATCGTTTAAGAAGTCAGCCACAAGGAAGACCTTCTTTCAACAACCAGACAGTTAAAATGGGATTAAACAGTCCTGTTACTTTAACGGATACAAAAGGAACCTTAGGCAATTATTCCATCACAAATGCCAATGGGATCAATGCTTCTGTAAATGGAAATAACTTAACAGTTTCCATTACTTCTGAAAACTATGACAAATCCATTACATTCTCACGTAATTTTAGTGCTCGTGATGTGAATGTCATTTATGGATCAGCTGGCTATCAAAGAGTCATCTGGTTAGCTTCAAGACGTGATCCTTCTCCAGATTTCAAATTAAATTTTGAATTACGTTATGCTGATATTGAAGTGGAAAAACAAGACGTGGAAACTGGTAATAAAACACAAGGTGATGCCACATTTAATGGAGCAACATTTGCGATTAAAGATACAAGTGGAAATGTTCTTGAAACAATTACTACCAATGGATCGAAAGCAAAATCTAAAAAGTATCCAGTTGGTACAACACTTCATGTTTGTGAAGTGACTTCACCTGAAGGCTATTTAAAGAATGAATCTTGTAATTCCGTTACCTTAAAAGATTCAGGTGATTCCACTCCTTCTACCTTTGGTACAACCATCAAAGATCAAGTGATTAAAGGACGTATTGAAATTGCGAAAAGCATTGATAAAGATAAATACGGATTATTCCAATCTAATATTCAAAAGCCTGGTAAAGGATTCAAGTTTGATATCATTTTAAAATCTACAGGTAAAGTTGTATCCACATTAGAAACCGATGAAGATGGACGAGCTATCAGTGATTATCTTCCTTATGGAACGTATATCGTAAAAGAACAATCAACTACTGGTTACGATACATTAAAACCTTTTGAAGTTAAGATTGATCAAAACAATAAAATTTATTTCTACAACATTTATAACGATACAATCAAAGCGGAATTAACCATCTACAAGACGGATTCTGAAACAGGTAAACGTATTCCTGCTGCCGGTGTTGAATTCAAGATCAAAGATGCCGATGGTAATTTTGTCACACAGGAAGTAACCTATCCAAAGAAATATACAACGGATGTATTTAAAACAGATGAAGATGGTTCTGTACACTTACCTTCTCCACTTAAATTTGGTGAATATAAATTAGTTGAAATCAAAGCACCATATGGCTATGTTTTAAAAGATACAGAAATTCCAGTCAATGTGGATGGTTCTTCTACAGAGATCTTTATGAACTTTGACAACAAAACGCAAAAAGGTCAGGTCTATGTCGAAAAGTCTGGTGAAATGTTATCTGGTGTTAAAGAAGAAAAAACAAACTATGGAACTTTATATACACCGGAATACAAAGAACAATATCTTTCTGGTGTTACGTATGAAATTACAGCTCGTGAAGATATTGTGACTCCTGAAGGAACAGTCTGGTTTAATAAAGGAGATGTTGTAGATACATTTACTACAGGTGATGGTATTACTACTTCTTCCTTATTACAGTTAGGTAAATATACAATCAAGGAAACAGCTACTCAGACAGGATATGTACTTGATCCAAGCAGTTATGATTTTGATATTGAATATGCAGGTCAGATGATTGATGTTGTTGAAATCAAGCAGGCTTATGTCAATGAAAGACAAAAGTTGAATTTAGATATCAACAAGACTTTTGAAGAAGAAGATAAAGATGCCTATAAAGATGTTGTATTTGGAGTTTATTCAAAAAATGACATTACTTTAGATGATGAAGTATTGATTCCTGCTGATGGATTAGTTGGTATTTTAACATTGGATAAAAATGGAAAGAATAACGAACAGTTGGATCTTCCTGTTGGAGACTATTATGTTAAAGAGCTTGAAACCAATGTTGCCTACAAATTAGATGAAGAAAATCATGATTTTACATTCAGCTATGATGAAGATACAACAAAACCAGCTGTGACTGTATCCATGGATCTTTACAATGAAAAGCGTCGTTTAGAATTGGAAGTGAATAAAGTGGATAAAGAACATTATGATCATTTCTTAAATGGTGCAATCTTTGAAGTATATGACAAAACAACGGGTGAATTTGTGACAAAGCTATGTTCTGGTAATTTGATGATTACTGGTAATGAAGTCAATGAAGAATATGAAATTTCAAAAGATGAAGATTTTGAAAAAGTTATTAAAACATCTAAAACAGATGAAAACAAACAGATTCTTTTTGACTTAGATGATGGTACTTACTATTCTAGAAAAGTTGGGGATGACAAGGTTACAAAACATATCATCAAAGATGGAAAAGCCATATTAGCGGATGCCATCTATGGTCATGAATATGAATTTAAAGAAATCAAAGCACCTACTTCTTATCAGTTAGCTGATAAATCAAAAGCTTACAAAGTAGAAGCCGATAAAGAAACAGATACAGTTATTTATTATTTTGAAAATGAACGTATCATTGTTCCGAATACAGGGGTATAAATAGTATGAAACATAAAAAAATAAAAGCTGCAGTTCTTGCGATTACAGCAATTGCAGCACTGGGTGGAATTCTCTATAGTCAGTTTGGAACAAAGAAATCTTATGATTATACAGACTATTATATAGAATCCAAACCAGCCAAAAGCAATACCAATGATAAGGAAGCTTCTGAAAAGGAGCTTTCTTTACCTTTATTGAAACAAACTAATAAAGATATTGTCGGAATTCTAGTATTTGATGATCGAGTGATTTATGAACCAATTGTACAGGCACCCGATAATGATTTTTATGTGCGAAGGAATATTGAAAAACAATATGCCAATGCAGGTATTCCCTTCGTATCCGCTGATGGAAACATTGACTCACAAAATGTTGTGATTTATGGACATTCTTCTAAATGGAACAATATTATTTTTACATCATTAATGAGTTATATTGATGAGAATTACTATCTTAAACATCCAACATTCGAATTCATTACTGAAAATGGTACAAGAACTTACAAGATTTTTGATGTTATGAATATAGACTTAAATAATCTCAATGATTCATTGGAATTCACACAATCTGGTTGGGATACTTCCAATGAATTCAATGCCTTTATTTCGGATTCCATCAATCGTGGATTGTACAAAACAGGAGAAACAGCAACTTCCAATGATAAATTAATGACCTTAGTAACTTGCGATACTAGAGATAACAACAAGAGAATTGTAGTACTTGCCAAACAAATCGATACAAAACCATAAATTCATGAAAAGTTAATACAAACATGGTATTCTTTGTTTAGATAAATCGGAATTTGAAAGGAGAACTAGATATGGGCTTATTTGATAAATTAAAAAAGAAAAACACCAACGTTACTTTCATTGAGAATGCAGGTGGAGTTATCATCACAAAATCAATTTATCAGAGAACTTCTAAATTAAAATGGCTGTTTCGAGAAGAAAGTGTAAATCCGTCCGATAATGGTTGGCGAGCAATCGGAGATAATGATACACAGGAATATATAGATAATCCAGAAAATTCTATGATAGTAGATTTTAACACTCTTGCAAATATTGAACCAGCAGTTTTATTAGTATATGATATGCCAGTTGGTACAGAGTTAGAGTTTTTCTTCGATGATACTGGTAGATATTTTATTGATACTAATACAGGAAAGCGAATTAAATAAATACGAAAAAGAGCTTAGAAAATTCAAGTTTATAGCAGTCAATACTTGAAAATGAAAGAAGTGATTATAATTGACACGAATACATTGCCCTCATTGTGGACATGAAACTGCTAGAATTATTTATGGCTTTCCTGTAATGGATGATCAGCTTCAAAAAGACATTGATAAACAAAGAGTATATTTAGCAGGATGTGCAAAGATGATACCTCCTGCAACTCGTCATTGTTTTCATTGTGATCAAGATGTTTGTTATACGTTTTTACCTGTTGATGAAGCTGAAACTACTTGTGTTGAATTTAAAATTTGTGGTTTTCATAAAGGATATCAAAAGATTGCTGTAAAAAAGAATAAAAATCGATTTATTGCTTCTTATTCGGATTCGATTGGAAGTTTGGAATGTGAAACAAGTATTGATTTAACAGAAAAAGAATATAAGAAGTTTATCCACAACGTATACATGTCTTACATTAAAGAATGGGATGGCAACTATGATGATCTAGATATTTGCGATGGAACAACTTGGTCAATCGTTATTAAACAAGGACATTCAAAACAAAAATGGAGTGGAATCAACAAATACCCTCCCCTATGGAATCGATTTATAAAAGCAATTGGCAGTTTAGGTTTACCTAAGCTTCGATAAGCATTAGCACATTGCTAGTACTTTTCTTTATTCAAATGCTATATGCAATGTTTAAACTTTTTAGAATAAAAAATTACATTTTAGTTAGTTTTTCAGTTAACTTTGCATATAATATAAGTAAGCAAGGGAACTTGCTTAGATTAAGTGCATTGCTACTTTGAGTGCAAACCTTTAATTTAAGTACTTCACTACTTTGAATGTGAACCTTTAATTTAAGTGCTTCGCAGCTTGAAATGCGAATCGTTATTTTTAGGGAGATAAATTTTTATCTCCCTGTTTTATTATAGAAAGGCTAGAATCATGGATTTTTACCGTATTAATGAAGAATATAATCGTTATCTTCAAACATATGAAAAAGAAACAAAGAGGGATTACCAAAGTTCCTAATATTAGATATGCTGATCGAAATAAGTTTGCATTCGGAGCTGTTTTACAAGTTCATGGCATAAATTATTATGTATCTGTATCTTCATTTGATAAAAAGCAAGAAGCAAATATTTTAATTCGCATTCCTGGAGATAAAAAAGAAGTAAAAGGATCTTTACGGTTCAATTATATGATTCCAGTACCAAATGAATGTATTGAAAGATTAGTTATAAAATATATCTAGGATGAAAAATATCGTCTGTTATTGAAAATCGGAAACAAAAATTAACTGACAATAGTTGTGCATTTAGTATTTTAGAACAAGGATATCATGAATACGTAGAAAATGTATTAAAACAAAGCTCTAATTAATCGTTTTAACATTTATATTTATAAGATTCAGCCAAAGCATTAGCACATTGCTAGTGCTTTTCTTTTACCCATTTTTAGAAAGGATGGTGATGCAATGCCACAAGATGAAAAGACAAAAGCTGCATTTAAAAGAATAGAACAAGGTGTAAAAGATGTGTATTCCAGTGATAACTTCAAACAGTATTTATCCTGTTTAAGTAAGTTCCATTCCTATTCATTGAATAACACTTTATTGATTCTTTCTCAAAAACCTGAAGCAACCTTAGTAGCTGGGTATCGTTCTTGGCAAACTAACTTCAATCGTCATGTCAATAAAAGCGAAAAAGGATTAACGATATTAGCACCTGTCGTTTTCAAAGAAAAACGAGAAATGAATCAAGTGGATGAAAACGGTAATGTTGTTTTAGATGCATCTGGTAATACTTTAAAGGAAGAACGTGAAGTTAATATCACTTACTTTAGAACGACCACAGTATTCGATATATCCCAAACTTCAGGTGAACCTCTGCCAACTTTCCTGCATAATTTAGCAGGATCTAGTCAAGAAGTACAAGCACTGATTCAAACGATACAAACAATTTGTACTATACCCATTGAATTCAAAACGGAAACGGAAGATCTTTCACTTCTTACTGGTGCAAAAGGATATTATTCCCCGCATGAAGAAAAGATTGTTGTTAATAAAGATCTTGAAGATTTACAAATAGCTAAAACATTAATTCATGAGTATGCTCACAGCATACTTCATAAACAAACTAATAAAACCCATAGCCAACGAGAAATAGAAGCAGAATCGTTGGCTTTTGTATTATGTAATCATTTTGGAATCGATACTTCTGAATATTCCTTCGGCTATATCGCCAGTTATGCGGATAAAGAATTTGATGAATTAAAATCCATTCTTTTAAATATTCAAAGTACTGCTCATGAAATGATTGAAAAAATAGAACCAATATTTAAGGAGAAATTACAAATGATAGAATTAGAAAATAAATATATAACTCCTGTAGAAATGGAACAATTGAATCATGATATTCTGGTTTCCATGCTTCCAATACTTGAGCCTTATAAATCAATGGAAGGAAACAAGATCTTTGATGTCGATCGTCTTATTGATCAAAAACTTATTAATTTTTTAAGCAGTGATGATAAATATGCAACACAAGCCCAATTATTTTCTAACAATCCTAATTACAACAGAGCCTTACGAAGTGCATGTCATAACGCATTAGTAAATCCCAATTTTGATATTAATCAGCCTTGGTTTATTGATCATTCAATTGAAAGAAGGAACTATGAATTGTTTGAAGATATTGCTAAACCACTTCTTACAAACGATGCCTACTACATGAAATTTACAACACCAGGTTTTATGGATTTAAATATTGAAATCATTGATGAAAACCGATTGGCAATTGCTCATAACTTTGAATTGAATGGCGATTTAATGGCAGATCCTGATGTTGAATTTACAGTAGATAAAGAGAACAGATTACTCTATCCACAAACGTATCAACAAGACACACTACAAATTTATGAACGATTAGATGATAATCCAATCCGTATCAATGAATTGAACCAATTTATGAATCAATGGTTCAATAATATTACAGATCAATATTATGTTATTGATAAAGTGTATTCTGAAAATTTCGAACTTTCTAAGAAAGAGAATCCAAGTGCTATGCGAAAGTTTTGTAAAGAACATGACATTCCATGGATGTGTCCTGCATCAAAGGAGCTTGAGCAATGAGCAAACGTTATATTCGCAAAGATGCACTTAAAGAAATCAGAAAACTCAGTGCCTTTGATTATCTAAAGAATTATCAGCCTGAAATGCTTATCAAAAATGGAAGAACGGATTATTACCATCGTGAACATGATTCTTTACACTTTTCTAATGGCAAATGGTATTGGTGGTCACAAGGCAAAGGTGGAACTTCTGCATTGGATTATCTTGTAACAGTAGAAGGTTTTGATTTTAAAGATGCCTGTAACTATTTATTGGATCTTATGAAAATCAGTGCACCGGTAATAACATATAACTATCCAACACAGGCAAAACCATTTGAATTACCTGCAAAAGATACAAACAATGATTTGATCATTAGGTATCTATGCAACAAAAGAAAAATTGATAAAGACATTGTGGATTACTTTATTTCCGTCAATCAAATTTATCAAGATAAACAATTTAAAAATGCTGTTTTTGTTGGGTATAATAGTGAAAAACCTGCTTATGCTTTTAAAAGAAGTATCTTTAAAAATTACAAGTTAGATCATGCTGGAAGTAATAAATCCTTTAGTTTTTCTTTTACAAATCCTAATAGTTCCATTCTTCATGTATTTGAAGCAGCCATTGACATGCTATCCTATATGACCATTTTAAAATTAGATCATCAAGATTTTAAACAATACAATTATCTTTCTTTAGCCGGAGCCAGTGACAAGATAGTGTCAAAAACAGAAGCGGATATTCCTATTGCGTTAAAATCATTTCTAGAAAGAAATAAAAACATTAAAACCATCATCTTTCATTTAGATAATGATGAAGTTGGTATTGGTGCAACATCCAAAATCATAAAAGTATTAGATAATAAATATCAATGCATTGATGATCATCCAAAAGGTTTCAAAGATGTAAATGAAGAATTAGTAAACATAAGAATATGAGTATATCATTTGAAGATTAATCTACTTTAAATATTGATTGCGAACGTCTTTTATTATTACTAAAATAAGGTTGTTAAAAGAATTCGAGAAAATATGATTTATAAGCTATTTAGAGAAAGTAAAAAATGCTTTCTCTTTTTTGTTGTTCAAAGAAAGATGAGGTGATTTGAATTGAACAAACAATTTGATTTATTTCAAAAAATGAAGATTAAAGAGGTCTGTGAAAACATTAGTCGTATGACTTATGCCTATATTAATCCAGATACAAAACAACCTACTGTTGTTCCTTCCAAACATTATAAAGATATTCTGGATCAGCCTGTGGAAGTATTGGTTAACGATCAAGTGAAAAAGCAGTTTCTAAATATCATGTTTAAACAAATGAAAGCTTTAAAAGATGAAGAACCCATTCTTTTCAACGAGACTTTGTTGCTGATGGATTTAAATAAAACACCCGATTCATTGGAATTGAATGAAGAAGCAGCACTAAAAATTACGGCGACAGAACTTGTTGAAAATGAAAAAATACAAAAGAAGAAATTTCATCTTGTCGATAATGAATATTTGAATGCCTATGAAAACACAAGGAATGACTCTGAACTTATGGCTCAACTCTTTGGTGAGCAACAAAATGAGCGTGTTTATTCTATCGAACTGGATGAAATACCAAAGTCAAAAGGAGGTAAAAACAATGACTTACAACACTAAAATCTATAATTACAAAAATCTGCATACAGATGATAAACAAATCGTACAGGCACAATTGCTCATGTTTGAAACGATTGAAGACTTGATTACAGAATACACTTATTCCAAAGAAGCATGTACAAATACATTGGAGACTATTTCTTATGAAGAAGGCACCAAAGCTTTAGAAGATGCCAAAGAAAAAATGTACAGTGACATTGTAGAATACATGGTATTTGCGATTGAAGGCTATGAAGAAGATGTAAATGAAGTGGACACGAATGATCCATTTTATGGATTAGAAATAGAATTGGAGGAAATGTAAAATGTTTGAAATTGAAACCCACGAATATAGCAAAGCCAATCTAGAAAGGTTGGCATTTTATTATGAAAAAATCAAAAAAGGAGAAAACAAAAATGATTCAAAATGAAAAAGTATTAGATGATATTAATGCTCTTCTTGATTACGATTCTATCAAAGACTATTTATATATGAATGTTATCAATGCGGATGAAAACAAATCAGAATTATCTCAAGTTCCACATACTATTGTCGGGGATTTGGCTATTGTATATCGAGTCATGATTCAAACTACGGAAGAACAATTTTGTTCGGCTAAGGTTACCAATCAGATGATGGATGTATATGGAATTGATGTAAACAAGCTTCATAATGATGCACTCATTTCTTCTCCAAGAATCATGAAACCAGAAGTTCTTCCACTTGAAACTTTAGCTATTGGCACTCCAAAAGAAATCGCTTTATTAGAAACAGAACGACAAATGGTAGTCATCACAAATGAGCATCGAACCGATGGTGCAAGTACAATGTTTTATGCAGGAGTTTTAAACGACTTGGCCACAAAATTAAATCACAGTCTTTATATTATTCCTTCTTCTACAGATGAGTGTATTGCAGTTAGTGATTCTTTGAATTTGAATCATGAACATTTAGAAAATTTGCTTCATGAAGTAAATAATTCCTCTTTAGTGGATCCCGATAAAAAGCTTTCCGATCATTTGTATCATTATGATAAGGATGCACGTATTTTAGAGAAAGCAGATGACTATGAAAAGCGAATCTATAAAGAGAAATATTCGCAATTGCTTCACTAGGTATTGGAGATTTTGAAATGATTAAATACGAAGATATCATTAAAAGAATTGCCAATATTGAAAAGAAGAAAATCAAAAATGAAGAACGAATCAAGCTTCTTTCGGATGAGAATAATACACTGACTGCGAATTTAAAAGTATTGAATCAGAAGAAAGAAATGCTAGAAAAGATGGATCAAGATCTTGCAGATTTGATTCCGGATAAGAAAAAGACTGTAGCCAATTAATGTCTACAGTTGTAGCAAGCAACGTCTTTGACCGACCAAAGACATATATTTAGGGATTATCCCTAAGACCCAATACCAGGAGGAATATCAAAAATGGATATGGATTTATTACTAAACTTATTAACCTTTGTTAGTGGAATGATTTTTGGCATCACATTTCTTTTATTCATTCAAGGAGCAACCTGTAAAGAATATGAGAAGAAGGAATAAAAGAATTGAAATCAAGATGACCGAAGAAGAATTAAAGCACTTAAATCATCTTGTAAGACAATCTAAGTTATCTCGTGAATCATATCTAAGAATGATTATTAATGGTCTAGTTCCACGCGCTTCCCCTAGTGAAGAATTGATTGATACAATTTTGCTGCTTAGAAATATCTCGAATGATATCTATCAAATATCAATCAACCATTCTAGCATTCAAAAATATCAGGAAGACTTTGAATTACTACAAGACCAAATCAACCAGATTATGATTTTAATTCGACAACCTACTAATTTGGAGGAGTTATGGCAATTACCAAAATATGGGCAGTAAAAGATGATTTGAGTCGTGTACTTAACTACATTAAAAATCCGGATAAGACAAAAGAAGAAATGAGCGATGGATTAAAGGAAGTATTAACTTATACAACACAAGGCTATAAGACCAACGAAAAAGAATACATTTCCGGAATCAATTGTGATCCTAAAACCGCATTATCACAAATGATAAATACAAAGCTTTCCTACAACAAAATGGATGGAAGACTTGCATTTCATGCGGTGCAATCTTTTAAACCAGGAGAACTAACACCTGATGAATGTCATAAGCTTGGTGTACAACTTGCTAAACAAATGTGGGGGAATCGATTTGAAGTTGTTGTTTCTACTCATTTAGACAAGGAACATTTGCACAACCATTTTGTCGTTAATTCCGTTTCTTGGGTAGATGGTAAAAAGTATGACAATAAGAAAACGGATATTGATCACTTCCGAGAAATCAATGATGCTATTTGTAAAGAATATGGTTTAACTACAATCACAAATCCGGAAGCAAAAGCAATGAATTATGGTGAATGGAATGCCGAAAAAAAAGATGGAATCTATTTTCGTAAGATTATTCGTTACGATGTAGATTCTGTTTTATTGTATGCAAGAACTCCAGAACAGTTTAAAGCTGCACTTGAAGAAATCGGGTATGTTGTTAACCTTAGTGGAAAGCATTGGACTTTAAAACATCCTCAATCCAAGCGTACATTCCGCTTTTATAAATTAACTCGTGATAATCGGTATGATGAAGAACATCTTATGGAACGTATTAACAGTAACTTCTTATTCCCTATGCAGTCATCTGTTCCAGATGTTGTACCCTGTAAAGAATATCAAGGCAATCATAGAAAATTAAAAGGAATCAAAGCGATGTATA
>OLVX01001434.1_pt1 | contig 20232 bp, 16 predicted proteins | sample 1673271 | NCBI WGS metagenome assembly OLVX01 (sample SAMEA3178939, study PRJEB25190) | human gut metagenome | biome: human gut; feature: human-associated habitat; material: faeces | place: Austria | collected 2013
CAGACGGTCAACGATGATCTCCAGATGGAGCTCACCCATGCCGGCGATGATGGTCTGACCAGTCTCTTCGTCGGTGTAGGTCTTGAAGGTAGGATCCTCTTCGGCCAGCTTTGCCAGCGCGATGCCCATCTTCTCGTTGCCGGCCTTGGTCTTAGGCTCGATGGCGACGCGGATCACGGGCTCGGGGAATTCCATGGACTCCAGGATGATCGGAGCCTTTTCATCGCAGAGCGTATCACCGGTGGTGGTGTTCTTGAGGCCGATGACGGCGCAGATGTCGCCGGCGTAGCAGCACTCGATATCCTCGCGGTGGTTGGCGTGCATCTGCAGGATGCGGCCGATGCGCTCTCTCTGATGCTTGGTGGAGTTGAGAACGGCGGTACCGGTATTCAGAATACCGGAGTACACGCGAACGAAGGACAGACGGCCGACGAACGGGTCGGTCGCGATCTTGAACGCGAGACCGGAGAACGGAGCGTTATCGTCCGCGTGACGGACATCTTCCTCACCGGTATCGGGGTTCACACCGTCGATCGCGGGGATATCCACGGGGGACGGCATGTAGTCGACGATCGCGTCCAGCAGCTTCTGAACGCCCTTGTTCTTGTAAGAGGTACCGCAGGTGACAGGAACCATCTTATTGTCGATGGTGGCCTGACGGATGGTCTTGCGGATGAGATCCTGAGGAACGGGCTTCTCTTCGAGCGCCAGCTCCATGATCTCGTCGTTCAGGTCAGCGCAAGCGTCAATGAGCTTGGTGCGATACTCCTGAGCGAGCTCGAGCATGTCCTCGGGGATCTCCTCGACGCGCATGTCCTTGCCGAGCTCGTCGTAGTAGATATCAGCGTCCATCTCCACCAGGTCGATGATGCCCTTGAAGGTGTCTTCAGAGCCGATCGGCAGCTGGATGGGGACAGCGTTGCACTTGAGACGGTCGTGGATCATGTGCAGAACGTTGTAGAAGTCCGCGCCCATGATATCCATCTTGTTGACGTAGATCATGCGGGGGACCTTGTAGTTATCGGCCTGACGCCACACAGTCTCAGACTGGGGCTCAACGCCGCCCTTGGCGCAGAGAACGGTCACAGAGCCGTCCAGAACGCGCAGGGAGCGCTCGACCTCAACGGTGAAGTCGACGTGGCCCGGGGTGTCGATGATGTTCAAGCGGGTCTGCGGGAACTGATTCTTGCTGCCCTTCCAGTAGCAGGTGGTGGCAGCGGAGGTGATGGTGATACCACGCTCCTGTTCCTGAGCCATCCAGTCCATCGTGGCGGTACCGTCGTGGGTCTCGCCGATCTTGTAGTTGACGCCGGTGTAGTACAGAATACGCTCGGTAGTCGTGGTCTTGCCAGCGTCGATATGGGCCATGATGCCGATATTTCTGGTGTTTTCCAGAGAGACTTTTCTTGCCATAATTCTCTCGTTCCTCCGTTACCAGCGGAAGTGGGCGAATGCCTTGTTGGATTCGGCCATCTTGTGGGTATCTTCGCGTTTCTTCACGGCGCTGCCGCTGTTGTTGGCAGCATCCATGATCTCGCCAGCCAGGCGCTCGGCCATGGTGCGCTCACCACGGGCACGGGCATAGGCCGTCAGCCAACGCAGACCGAGGGTCTGACGACGGGCGGGACGGACCTCCATCGGCACCTGATAGGTGGCACCGCCGACGCGGCGGGACTTGGTCTCCAGGCTGGGCATGATATTCTCCATGGCCTGGTTGAAAACATCGAGAGGCTCGTTGCCGGTCTTGTCCTTGATCATGTCGAACGCGCTGTAGACGACCTTCTGGGCGACGCCCTTCTTGCCGTCGAGCATCACGCTGTTGACGAGCTTGGTCACCAGGACGCTGTTGTACATAGGATCGGGCAGAACTTCTCTCTTGGGAACATTACCTCTTCTGGGCACTTTGCTTCCCTCCTTCTTATAATTTAGAAATCATAGGTACTCGCGAATGGGGCTCTCCCCCATCGTGTTCCGGCCTGCCAAAGAGGTGAATGACACAAAAATATATATCAAACCTTTTCGGCAAAGCTCATTTCAAGGTCGCAGCCTTACTTCTGCTTCGGGCGCTTGGCGCCGTACTTGGAACGGGACTGCATACGGCCCTGCACGCCCTGAGCGTCCAGAGTGCCGCGGATGATGTGGTAACGCACACCAGGGAGGTCCTTCACACGGCCGCCGCGGATCATGACCACAGAGTGCTCCTGCAGGGAATGACCGACGCCGGGGATGTAAGCGGTGACCTCATAGCCATTGGTGAGGCGGACACGGGCGATCTTACGAAGAGCGGAGTTCGGCTTCTTCGGGGTCGCAGTACGAACTGCGGTGCAAACGCCACGCTTCTGGGGAGAGGCGAGGTCGGTCTCCTTGTTCTTCAGCGTGTTAAGACCATACTGCAGAGCCGGGGAGTTGGACTTGTAAGTCGACTGCTGTCTGCCCTTGCGAACCAACTGGTTAAAAGTAGGCATTCTTGTTTCTCCTTTCCTGAAATGATGTGATATATATTTTTTACAGGATATCGGTAAAATATCCCGAAAAAACCTTAATTTCTCAGAACGGCGATCACCGCCGCACCAACGGCGATGCCCGCGCTGTGGCCAAGCTGCGCCATCGTGGCGCGATCGTCGATCTCGATGTTCTCTTCGCGTGCGAGCGCTTCGATCGGCGCAAGCACGGCTGGATCTGCATCGCAGGCGATATACAGCTTTTCCGCGCGGTGTTCCCGCAGTGCACGCATCGTCTGCTTGATGCCCGCTACCTTGCGGCAAGTGGACAGATCCGGCGTCACGGCAGGTCCCTCCTGACGGTATGACAAATTCCGTGGGACATACCCACGCAAGTTGAAATTATACCATGAGGCACACAAGCCGTCAAGCGTTTTTTATGGCTGCCTACACAAAATAATCGCTGAAACGACGGGCTTTTCCCGAATTTTTTTGTGCGTTCCGCGCCGGCGCGTCAAACTTTTGAAAAGAGGCTGTCAAACTCTCCCTTTTTCCGCCAAAATGGCAAAAAAGAGACGCGGAATTTTCCGCGTCTCTTTTTACCTATTCAATACGTGAGGTCTTAACTCACACTTCGACGGCATTCGTGATGATGCGCGGCTCGTGCGGCTCTTCCTCGGGCTTCTCAGGCTCGGGAACGATCTCCTCGGCAAACTCGCGGTAGGCGTTCAGGCCTGCACCGGCGGGGATGAGCTTACCGATGATGACGTTCTCCTTCAGACCAACAAGGTGGTCGACCTTACCCTTGATGGCGGCTTCAGTCAGGACCTTTGTGGTCTCCTGGAAGGACGCGGCGGACATCCAGCTGTCGGTCGCAAGAGAGGCCTTCGTGATACCCATGAGCAGCTGCGTGGCAATGGCTTCCTGCAGCGGCTCGCCGGTCTCGGCGTTGACCTCGCCCGCAGCATTGCGCGCGCGGATCTCCTCGTTGGCATCCTCGTATTCGAGAAGGTCCACCATGGAGCCGGAGAGCAGGTTCGTATCGCCGGACTCCTCGACGCGCACCTTGCGCATCATCTGGCGGACGATGACCTCGATATGCTTATCGTTGATGTCAACGCCCTGCTGACGGTAAACCTTCAAAACTTCCTGAATGAGGTAGTCATGAACGGCGGACGTGCCGCGGATACGCAGGATATCGTGCGGGGACAGCGCGCCGTCCTGCAGCTGCGTGCCCTTGGCGATGACGTCGCCGTCGTTCACGCGAAGGCCGGTGTGCGGCACCGAGTAGATGCGGTTGTCGCCGTCGTCCGCGGTGACGATGATGTTGAGCAGGCTGCCCTTGGTCGCCTCTTCGAAGCGGACCTTACCGCCGATCTCGGCGAGGGTCGCCATCTTCTTGGGACGGCGCGCCTCAAACAGTTCCTCGACTCGCGGAAGACCCTGGGTGATATCGCCGCCCGCAACGCCGCCGGTGTGGAAGGTTCGCATCGTCAGCTGCGTACCGGGCTCGCCGATGGACTGGGCCGCGATGATACCGACCGCCTCGCCGGGGCCGACGGGCTTGCTCGTGGCAAGGTTCATGCCGTAGCACTTCGCGCAAACGCCGCTGTGGGCCTTGCACGTAAGCACCGTGCGGATCTCGACGGAGTGGATATCGAACTTCTCCATGAGGTCGGCATCCTCGGGGGTCATCATGTGATCCTTGGAAATGAGGACCTCGTCCGTGCCGGGCTTCATCACGTCGTGGACCGGATAGCGGCCGTTGACGCGCTCGGAGAACTTTTCGATGACCTGGCCGTTCTCGCTGATCTCGCTGATCGTGATGCCGCGGGTCGCGCCGCAGTCGTCGGAGCGGATGATGACATCCTGGCAGACGTCGACCATTCGGCGGGTCAGGTAGCCGGAGTCTGCCGTACGAAGAGCCGTATCGGCAAGGCCCTTACGGGCGCCTCGGGAGGAGGTGAAGTATTCAAGGACGGACAGACCTTCGCGGAAGTTTGCCTTGACCGGGATCTCGATCGTCTTACCGGCGGTGTTGGCCATCAGGCCGCGCATACCGGTCAGCTGACGGATCTGCTTCATCGAACCACGGGCGCCGGAGTCCGCCATCATGAAGATGGGGTTGTAGCGGTCCATGTTCTTCTGCAGGGCGTCGGTGACGTCCGCGGTGGTCTTTTCCCACTCCTTGACGACGGCGCGGTAGCGCTCGTCCTCGGTCATGAAGCCCATCTTGAACTGGTCTTCAATGTCGACGACGCGCTGCTCGGTCTCAGCAATGAGGGTGTACTTTGCCGGCGGAATGGTCATATCCGCAACGGAGATACTGATGGCCGCACGGGTGGAGAACTTGTAGCCCGTGGCCTTGATGTTATCGAGCACTTCGGCCGCGATGGTGAAGTTGTGCAGCTTGATCGTGCGGTCGACGATCTTGCCGAGCAGCTTCTTGCCGCAGACCTCGGTGATCTCGTAGTCGAAGTAGTTTTCGGTCGGCTCGCCGTTTTCATCCACGCGCTTGACAAAGCCAAGGTCCTGCGGGATGTTGCGGTTGAAGATGATGCGGCCGATGGTAACGCGCACGACCTTGCTGCCCATGGTGCCGTCCGGCATCTGCTTGACCGTGCGGACAAGGATGGGCTGGTGGATACCGATGAGGTGGTCGTTGTAGGCGAGCATGGCCTCGTCCTCGTCGCGGTAAACGTGCAGATTCACGCTGGCCTTCTCTTCGTCGGTCAGCTCGTCGTAGCGCTTGCCGGCAAGGGCAAAGTCAATGTCCTGCGGCCAGAACTCGTCGTTATCCATCTGGGAAACGCCGTTTTCAAAGCGCTCGAACGTGAGGTAGTAGGAACCCAGAACCATATCCTGCGTCGGCACCGTGACAGGGCCGCCGTCCTGAGGACGCAGCAGGTTGTTGGCAGAGAGCATCAGGATACGGGCCTCGGCCTGCGCCTCGGCAGACAGGGGCACGTGAATAGCCATCTGGTCGCCGTCGAAGTCCGCGTTGAACGCCGTGCAGTTCAGCGGATGGAGCTTGAGGGCGCGGCCCTCGACCAGCACCGGCTCAAACGCCTGAATACCGAGACGGTGGAGCGTCGGCGCGCGGTTGAGCATGACGGGGTGATCCTTGATGACGACGTCGAGCGCGTCCCAGACCTCCGTGCGGCCCTTATCGACCATCTTCTTGGCGGACTTGATGTTGTTGGCGGCGCCGTCCTCGACGAGCTTCTTCATAATGAAGGGGCGGAACAGCTCGAGTGCCATTTCCTTCGGCACACCGCACTGGTAGATCTTCAGCTCAGGGCCGACGCAGATAACGCTACGGCCGGAGTAGTCGACACGCTTGCCGAGCAGGTTCTGACGGAAGCGGCCCTGCTTACCCTTGAGCATGTCGGAAAGGGACTTGAGTGCGCGGTTATTCGCACCGGTGACGGCGCGGCCGCGGCGGCCGTTGTCGATCAGCGCGTCGACCGCTTCCTGCAGCATGCGCTTCTCGTTGCGCACGATGATGTCGGGCGCGTTGAGCTGGATGAGGCGCTTCAAGCGGTTGTTGCGGTTGATGACGCGGCGGTAGAGGTCGTTTAAGTCGGAGGTCGCGAAGCGGCCGCCGTCGAGCTGGACCATCGGGCGGATCTCGGGCGGGATGACGGGCAGCACGTCGATGATCATCCACTCGGGCTTGTTGCCGGAGATGCGGAACGCATCCACGACCTCAAGGCGCTTGACGATACGGGCCTTCTTCTGGCCGCTCGCGCTCTTGAGTTCGGCGTGGAGCTGCTCGGACAAGGATTCGAGGTCGATCTGCTGGAGGAGCTTCTTGACGGCCTCGGCGCCCATACCGGCGTCAAAATCGTCCTCATACTTCTCGCGCATATCGCGGTATTCCTTCTCCGAGAGGATCTGGTTGCGCATCAGCGGGGTCTCACCGGGATCGGTGACGATATAAGCGGCGAAATACAGCACCTTTTCAAGGATGCGGGGGCTGATGTCGAGCAGCAGGCCCATGCGGGACGGAATGCCCTTGAAATACCAGATGTGGGAAACGGGCGTGGCGAGCTCGATGTGGCCCATGCGCTCGCGGCGGACCTTGGCGCGCGTGACTTCCACGCCGCAGCGGTCGCAGATCTTGCCCTTGTAGCGGATCTTCTTATACTTGCCGCAGTGGCACTCCCAGTCCTTCGTGGGGCCAAAGATGCGCTCGCAGAACAGGCCGTCGCGCTCGGGCTTGAGGGTGCGGTAGTTGATGGTCTCGGGCTTTTTGACCTCGCCGTAAGACCATTCACGGATCATCTCCGGAGAAGCGATTCCGATTTTAATGGCGTCAAACGTTGCGTAACTCATTTTCTATATGCTCCTCCTTTTCTCAGTCTTCCTGATCGTCGCCGGCAAAGTCGGCGTTGACTTCATCATCAGCGACATATTCAAAGCCTGCGTCCTCGAGCTCGGCTTCATCGGCGAAGGGGTTGCTGCGGTGGCGCTCATCCTCGGCGTCCATGCGGGCGAGGTTGAACGTATCCATCGCGTCTTCGTCTTCCTTGAGCTCGATCTGGTTGCCGTCGCGGTCGAGGACCTGAACATCGAGGCACAGGGCCTGGAGTTCCTTGACAAGGACCTTGAACGACTCGGGCACGCCGGGCTGCGGGATGTTGTGGCCCTTGACGATGGACTCGTAGGTGCGCACACGGCCGGTCACGTCGTCGGACTTGACCGTCAGGATCTCCTGCAGGGTGTAAGCCGCGCCGTAGGCCTCGAGGGCCCAAACTTCCATTTCGCCGAAGCGCTGGCCGCCGAACTGCGCCTTGCCGCCGAGCGGCTGCTGCGTGACAAGGGAGTACGGACCGGTGGAACGGGCGTGGATCTTATCGTCGACCAGGTGGTGCAGCTTGAGGAAGTACACGTAACCGACGGTGACCTTGTTGTCGAAGCGCTCGCCGGTGCGGCCGTCGTACAGCCAGCTCTTGCCCTCGGGGTCGAGACCGGCCTTGATGAGCTCCTCGCGGATGTCCTCGTAGCTCGCGCCGTCGAAGATCGGGGTCGCGACCTTGTAGCCGAGGGTCTTGGCGGCGTAGCCCAGATGGACCTCGAGCACCTGACCGATATTCATACGGGACGGAACGCCCAGCGGGTTCAGCACGATATCGAGCGGCGTACCGTCGGGCATGAAGGGCATATCCTCCTGCGGCAGGATGCGGGAGACAACGCCCTTGTTGCCGTGACGGCCGGCCATCTTGTCGCCCGGCTGGATCTTGCGGCGCTGCGCGATGTAAACGCGCACGACCATGTTCACGCCGGGGCCGAGCTCGTCGCCCGCCTCGCGGGAGAAGACCTTGGCGTCGACGACGATACCGCTCTCGCCGTGGGGCACCTTAAGGGAGGTGTCGCGCACTTCGCGCGCCTTTTCGCCGAAGATGGCACGCAGCAGGCGCTCTTCCGCGGTCAGGTCGGTCTCGCCCTTGGGCGTGACCTTACCGACGAGGATGTCGCCGGCGTGGACCTCCGCGCCGATGCGGATGATGCCGCGCTCGTCGAGATCTTTGAGCGCGTCTTCGCCGACGTTGGGGATGTCGCGGGTGATCTCTTCGGGGCCGAGCTTGGTGTCGCGTGCGTCAAGCTCGTACTCTTCGAGGTGGATGGAGGTGTAATAGTCCTCGCGGACAAGGCGCTCGTTCAGAAGAACGGCGTCTTCGTAGTTGTAGCCTTCCCAGGTCATGAAGCCGACGAGGATGTTGCGGCCCAGAGCGATCTCGCCCTGATCGGTCGCGGGGCCGTCGGCAAGGACGGTGGGATCTTCCCACACGCCGTTCTCGTTCTGACGGCGGCCATGCACGCGCTCGCCGACGTCGACGATCGGATGCTGGTTGATGCACGTGCCGTGGTTGGAGCGCAGGAACTTCGTGAGCTTGTATTCCTTCGTCTCACCGTTGTCGTAGGCGACGGTGATGGCGCGCGCGTCCATCTTTGTGACGATGCCGTCGCCCTCGGCGAGGATGACGACCTCGGAATCCATGCAGATCTTATGCTCCATACCGGTGCCGACGATCGGCGCCTCGGGGCGGAGCAGAGGAACGGCCTGACGCTGCATGTTCGCGCCCATCAGGGCGCGGTTCGCGTCGTCGTTCGGCAGGAACGGGATCATCGCCGTCGCGATGGAGACCATCATACGCGGGGAGATATCGATATAGTCGACGCGGTCGCGGTCGACCTCGACGATCTCGTCGCGGTGGCGGCAGGTGATACGCTGGTTGATGAGACAACCGTTCTCATCGACAGGCTCGGCAGCCTGACCGACGATGTACTGGTCCTCGACGTCTGCGGTCATGTATTCGATCTCGTCGGTCACGCGGCAGGTCTCGTGGTCGACCTTGCGGAACGGCGCTTCGATAAAGCCGTACTCATTGATGCGGGCGTAGGTCGCGAGGTAGGAGATCAGGCCGATGTTCGGACCTTCCGGCGTCTCGATCGGGCACATACGGCCATAGTGGCTGTAGTGCACGTCTCGCACTTCCATGTTCGCGCGCTCGCGGGAAAGGCCGCCGGGGCCCAGAGCGGACAGACGGCGCTTGTGCGTCAGCTCGGCGAGCGGGTTCGTCTGGTCCATGAACTGGGACAGAGGGCTCGATCCGAAGAACTCCTTGATCGCCGCGGTGACGGGGCGGATGTTGATGAGGCTCTGCGGGGTGACGATGTCGAGATCCTGGATCGTCATACGCTCGCGAATGACGCGCTCCATACGGGAAAAACCGATGCGGAACTGATTCTGCAGCAGCTCGCCCACGCAGCGCAGACGGCGGTTGCCGAGGTGGTCGATATCGTCCTTATAGACGATGCCGTGCGCCAGCGCGTTCATGTAGTTGATGGAGGCGAGGATATCGTCGACCAGAATGTGCTTGGGGACGAGGCGGTCGGCGTTGTCGCGGATAGCTTCCTTGAGCTCCTCGCCGCTGTACTGCTCGAGCAGCTCCTTGAGCACGCTCTCGCGCACGCGCTCTTTGATGCCGCACTCGGCCACGGGGTCAAAGTCGACAAAGCGGTCAAGATCGACCATGTGGTTGGAGAACACGCGCATCGTACGGCCATCGACCTCGATGGTCACATCGTTGACGCCGATGGCATCCATCTCGCGCGCTTCCTCGTCGGTGACGATGTGGCCTGCGTCGAAGAGGATCTCGCCCGTGCGCGGGTCGGCAACGGGGAAGGAAAGCTTCTGCCCGCGGATGCGCGCCCACAGGGAGAGCTTCTTGTTGTACTTGTAGCGGCCGACCATGGACAGGTCATAGCGGCGCGGGTCGAAGAAGAGGTTGTTGATGAGGGTCTCGCAGGCCTCGACCGTGGGCGGCTCGCCCGGGCGCAGCTTGCGGTAGATCTCGAGCATCGCCTCTTCATAGGTCTTGCAGGCGTCTTTTTCGAGCGTGACGGCCACGCGGTCGTCATCGCCGAACAGCTCGAGGATCTCGGCGTCGGTCTTGAAGCCGATGGCGCGCACCAGCTCGGTGATGGGAATCTTGCGGTTTTTGTCGATGCGCACCCAGAACATCTCATTGGCGTCGGTCTCATATTCGAGCCATGCGCCGCGGTACGGGATGACGGTGGACGTCAGCAGTGGGAGGTCGGTCTTGAGGTCGATCTCCTTGCCGTAGTAAATGCCGGGGGAACGGACGAGCTGGGAAACCACCACGCGCTCGGCGCCGTTGATGACGAACGTGCCGGACTCGGTCATGAGCGGGAAGTCGCCCATGAAGATCTCCTGCTCCTTGATCTCGCCGGTCTCCTTGTTGTAGAGGCGCACACTCACCTTCAGGGGGGCGGCATACGTCGCGTCGCGCGCCTTGCACTCGAGCACGTCGTACTTGGGCGCTTCGTCCATCTTGTAGTCGATGAAGCTCAGCTCCAGGTTGCCCGCGTAGTTCGAGATCGAGGCGACGTCGGAAAAGACTTCGCGCAGACCCGTATCGAGGAACCACTGGTAGGACTTCTTCTGAAGCGCCAGCAGGTTCGGCATCTCCACGATCTCCTCGTGTCGGGCGAAATTCTTGCGAAGGGTTTTGCCATACATCTTGTCTTTGGCCATTTTGCTCTTCACGCCTTTCTTTTCTTCAAGCCCTGTCCGCTTGAAGGAATGTATTGCGGCGGCTCTATTCAGTTCGACACACCCGGCTTTGTTGTAAAACAAAGCGAACTGCATCTTGCTTTTTTTGCCGCGGTATGCTATTCTCTCGGTAATGGGTGGGGAATTTTCCTCGCCCTTTCCCGTTTATAAGCGCTTTATTTTACCAAATGGGTACAGAAAAGTCAAGGCATTTTTTGTGAACATCTGCGGATTCCGCAGATGTTTTTTTGTGCGCTTCGACGGATTTTGCCGCGGATTGCAATATATTTGTCGCTGTGGTATGATGCATGCGTGATTTTGCGCCGCTCTGCGCGCAGACGGATGAAAGGAGTTTTCCCATGAAGCCCATCGCCATTGACGATTTCTGCACCGTCCGCTCACTTGCGAACGTGACATTCTCCCCCGAGGGGACAAGCGCCTGCTTCACCGTGAGTCAGGCGAAAAAAGAAAAAAATTGCTACAAATCCCGCCTCTATCTTTTAAAAGGCGGCCGCGTCCGCGCGCTGACCGGCGGCGGCAAGGAATCCTCGTTCTGCTACTTGGATGAAAACACGGTTCTTTTCGCGGGCGACCGCGAGGGGGAAAAGGAACCATCGCTCACGAGCCGCTTCTACAAGATCGCACTCGACGGCGGCGAGGCCGATCTTGCCTACACGTTTCCCATCCCCGTCTCGCAGGTCTTCCCTCTCAAAAACGGCGGCCTGCTTGTCGTCGGCTCGACCTTTCCCGGCTTTGAGGACCTCTATAAAGGCGACAAGAAGCTCGTGAAAGCCTACTTTGACGACAAAAAGGAAAACGAGGATTACGAGGTCATCTCTCAGCTACCCTGGTGGTGGAACGGCGGCACATACACGCGCGGCGCGTATGAAAGTCTCTTCTACTACGATGCGAAGAAAAAGTCCCTCACCCGCCTGACGGATGCGGGCTTCAACGTCTCCGATGTCCAGCTCGCGGAGGATCAGAAGACCGTCTATTTCAGTCTTCTCGACGTCTCCGTCCCCCGCCCCGCGCACTTCGGCGGTCAGGACCTTTACCGCATCGACCTTGCCTCGCGCCGTCAGGAGCTCGTCGTCAAGAGTCGCCCCGACTTCGTCATCGCGACATACGCGCTCGGCAAGTCCTTCCTGCTCGTCATGGCCGCGGACGGCAAGTTCGGCATGAACACGGACTGCGACTTTTACAAGCTCGACTACGAGACGCTTGCCGTCACGCCCTACGCCGTCTACGGCGAGGCCATCGGTTCTTCCGTCGGCTGCGACGTCCGCCACGGCGGCGGTCAGGCGTTCAAGATGGACGGCGACGTGCTGTACTTCATCTCGACGCGCTTCGACGGCGCGGGGCTCTACAAGCTCGAAGACGGCACCGTCTCCCCCGTCCTCGTGCGCAACGGCAGCGTCGACTGCTTTGACCGCAAAAACGGCAAAATGCTCCTCTGCGCGCTCTGGGATATGAAGCCGCAGGAGCTCTACGACGAGACGGGCCGCCGCGTCACGCACTTCAACGACGCAATGCTGCGCGGCAAATACGTTGCCCAGCCTGACCCCCTCAACCTCACCGCGGGCGACCACGAGGTGCACGGCTTCATCCTAAAGCCGATGGACTTCGAAGCGGGCAAAAAGTACCCCGTCATCTTCGATATTCACGGCGGTCCCAAGACCGTCTACGGTCCCGTGTTTTATCACGAGATGCAGTACTGGGCGAGCCGTGGCTATTTCGTCATCTTCTGCAATCCCACCGGCTCCGACGGCCGCGGCGCGTTCATGGATATCCGCGGCAAGTACGGCACGGTCGACTTCGATGATCTGATGGCGTTCTGCGACGCGGCGCTCGCAAAGTATCCCGAGATGGACGCAGATAACCTCTTCGAAACCGGCGGCTCCTACGGCGGCTTTATGACCAACTGGATCATCGGCCACACCGACCGCTTCCGCGCCTGCGCCAGCCAGCGCTCGATCTCAAACTGGACGAGCTTTTACGGCGTGTCCGACATCGGCCCCGACTTCTCCGAAGACCAGTGCGGCTCGACCATCTGGCCGGATGTCGAAAAATTCTGGTGGCACAGCCCCATGAAGTACGCCGACAAGGTCAAAACGCCGACGCTCTTTCTCCACTCGCTCGAGGACTACCGCTGCCCCGTCGATCAGGGCTATCAGATGTACTCCGCGCTCGTTGCGCACGGCGTGGAGAGCAGACTCGTCCTCTTCCGCGGCGAGAACCACGAGCTCTCCCGCAGCGGCAAGCCCAAGCACCGCATCCGCCGCTTAAACGAGATCACCGGCTGGTTCGAGCAGCACAAGGGCTAAAATGGAAATTCGCAAAACCACCTTGCAGGACGTCGACACGGTGCTGGGCGTCTTCGCCGCCGCAAAGCGCTACATGCGCGCAAACGGCATGCCTCGCAATGGGGCGACGAGTACCCAGACCGCAGCATCGTCACCTATGATATCGCATGCGGCAGCAGCTATGTGATGCTTGAACATGGCGAGATCGTCGGCACATTCGCCCTCTTTCTCGGCGAGGACGAGAGCTACCGCGTCATCGAAGACGGCGCGTGGCATCTCGATCAACCCTACGGCACGATCCACCGTCTCGCCTCCAACGGGAAAGCGCGTGGCGTGTCGAAGGCCTGCTTTGACTTCTGCACCGCGCAGATCGGCTATCTGCGCGCCGACACGCACGCGGATAACCGCCCGATGCAGCGGCTTTTGGAAGCGTATGGCTTCCGGCGCTGCGGCGTCATTCACGGTGCCTTCGACGGCGGAGAGCGCATCGCGTACGACTGCATCGCGCACATCTGAGCCCGTTTCCGCCGAAAGTCATCATGTAAGAGAGGTCTGTCATGGAACGCAGAATTGTCGACGGCGAGATCACTCTCGTCCCGTATGATCCCAACTACAAAGCGTCGCTTCCGTGGTATCAGGATGCGGATGTGTGCAAGCAGGTCGACAACCGCAACAGTGTGTACGACCTGAAGCTGCTCAAGGCGATGTACCGCTATCTCAACGCGCGCGGCAGTCTTTTTTACATCAAGTACCGCGGCCGCCTGTGCGGCGACGTCTGCCTGCATCCGGACGGTGAGATCAACATCGTCGTGGCGAAGAGCTTCCAGAGCAAGCACATCGGCAGGCGCGTCATCGGCGAAATTCAAAAGCTCGCGAGGGAACAGCACATCCCCAAACTGCACGCGGAGATCTACTCGTTCAATGCGCAGTCGCAGCGGATGTTCAAGCGCGCCGGATTCCACAAGGCCGGCGACGAGCTGTACGAAATGGAATTATAACTTTCAAATAGAAAAAGCGCCCGCTCGGTGAGCGGGCGCTTTTTTCATTCTTCAGAACTCGGGGCCGTCATAGTGGTAGTAGTCGCTGTCGTCGATAAAGCGGTCGTCGCACGAGAGCTTTTTGATCATGCGGTACGCCGCGGCGAAGAGCAGCACAACGAACACAACGAAGATCCATGCATAGCCGTCGTACTCATACGTTGCGATGAAATCGTACGTGCCGTGCAGCAGCACCGGCACGAGCACGGCAAGGCGGCGGCAGCGGCGGCTGCGGTACTCGTCGCCAAAGTTGTCGTAGCGCTTGGCAAGGCCGTAGAAAGCGCCCATGAACACACCGAAGCACGCGTGCCCCGGCACGGCCGTGACGGCGCGGATGGCCGCCGTGCCGAGACCGTACATCAGCACATAGCTGATATTCTCCCACAGGGCAAAGCCGAGCGCGACGAACACGGCGTAGACCACGCCGTCGAACTGGCAGTTGAATTCGCTTGAATACCACGTGCGCTTCTTGAGCAGCAGGTACTTAAAGCCCTCTTCCGACAGCGCGACCACAACGAAGTAGAGCAGCACGTTGTAGGCGGTCGAACTCTGCGGCAGGAGAATGCCCAAGATCGCCTCGCCGATCTGCTCGGTCACGATGGCAGCAAATGTCGATAGAATGCCGAAAATCACGAGCGAGAGCAGCAGCCCCGGCGACTCTTTGTCGAGCCGGTCCTCCTTGTAGACAAAGCGCAGCAGGACAATGGCCGGAATGACTGCCGCAGCGATCAATATCGGGTTTACATAAAAGAGAAACATGATAGCTTTCCTCTCTTTTTTCTGATGATATCACAGCATATCAGCCGCGAGAATATTTGTCAACGCGGTGTTTTTTCTTTTTCCCACTTGACCGGAAGGAAATGCGCGCGTATGATAAATGCATTCACTTTATTCATATAAAGGAGGGGAGAATCATGGAACGTCGAACGCCGTGGCTCGGCTATCTCTGCGTGATCCTGAGCGCCGTCATCTTCGGCTGTATGCCGCTGGGCGCGAATTTTCTCTACGCGCAGGGCGTGACGCCGATGTCGCTGGTGTTTCTGCGCAATCTTCTCTCGCTCCCGGTCCTCGCGCTGCTGTGCCAAAAGCAGGGCGGGCTGCGCATCAGCCGCGGCGCGCTGCTCGAGACCAGCCTGACCGGCTTTTTCGGCTGCTGTATCACGCCGATCCTGCTGTTCAGCTCGTATTGCTATCTTGCCTCCGGCATGGCGACGGTATTCCACTTCGCCTATCCCGTCATCGTGGTGCTCGGCAGCCTGGTGCTGCGCGAACGGGTGCAGAAAAAAGCGCTTTTCTGCGCGGTCCTGTGCTCCCTCGGCATTCTGCTTCTCATCGACCCAAGCGGTGCAGTCGATCCGCTCGGTGTCGCGCTGGCGCTGACGTCCGGCGTGACCTACGCCGTCTACATTCTGCTTTTAGCACATTTCCGCCACCGCGAGGTCATGGGCTTTCGTATGACCTTCTACATGGCGCTCATCAGTGCGGTCTGCATGTTCTTTCTCTGTCTCTTCTCGCACCAGCTCTGTCTGCCGCAGACCCTCGCCGGATGGCTCGCGGCGCTCGCCTTTTCGCTGACGATCTGCATCGGCGCGGTCATGCTCTTCCAGAATGGCACGTTCCTCATCGGCGCACAGCGCGCAGCGATTTTGAGTACGTTTGAGCCGATCACGAGCATTTTTGTCGGCATTCTCTTCTTAAATGAAACGCTCACGCCGCGCATCCTGCTCGGCTCGGCCATCACGCTGGTCGCGGGCGTGTTCATCACCCTGGGCGGCAAAAAGGACGAAGACAAAGAAGAGGCGGCCAAGGACTGATTCCCTTATTCCGCCTCGCTGCCGCCGCTTTTTTCGCACGCGCGCAGAACGACGATCATCGCAAGGCTGTCGCCCAGCTGCGTAAAGATGGCGGCGAGCAGCGCGACCTCTTCATCGCTCTTTCCCTGCGCCATGGCCGCCGCGGCGGCGCTGACGGCGGCGGGCAGCGCGTCCTGACAGGACATCGTATCACCTCAGGTCAGTTTATGCACCGGGCGCAAAAATAACCGGCGCATTTCTGCTTCGTTTCATCACCACAAGGAGGTTTCCCGTTCCCATGCACAGCAAATCACCCGCAGTTGCGGCACTGAAGGCCGCGTTTCCGCACACCATCCCGATCTTCGCAGGCTTTTTATTTCTCGGCATGACCTATGGCGTCTATATGCGCACGTCGGGCTTTAGCTTCTGGTATCCGATGATCATGAGCGTCGTCATCTTCGGCGGCAGCCTTGAATTTGTCGCGACGAGCATGCTGCTCGCGCCGTTTGCGCCGGTGCAGGTCTTCCTGACGGCGGTGATGATCCAGGCGCGCCACCTGTTTTACGGTATTTCGATGCTCGACAAGTACAAGGGCACGGGCTGGAAAAAGCCCTACCTCATCTACGCGATGTGCGACGAGACGTTCAGCGTCAACTATACGGCGGAGATCCCCGAGGGCGTGGACCGCGGCTGGTTCTACTTCTTCGTCTCGCTGCTCGATGAATTTTACTGGTTCCTGGGCGCAACGCTCGGCGGCATCCTCGGCGGGCTTCTGCGCTTCAATACCGAGGGGCTCGACTTTGTGATGACGGCGATGTTTGTGGTCATCTTCATGGACCAGTGGCTCAAGGAAAAGCACCATTTCAGCGCGTGGATCGGTCTTATCGCAAGTGTTGCGTGTCTGCTCATTTTCGGTGCGGACAACTTCCTCATTCCCACGATGATCTGCATCCTCGTCGCGCTGACCGCGCTGAGAAAGCCCGTCGAAGCCAAGACGCAGGAGGCGGTAAAATGACGATCTTACAACAGGCCATCACCATCATCCTCTGCGCGCTCGGCACGATGCTCACGCGCTTCCTGCCGTTTCTGGTCTTCAACCCGAAAAAGCCGACGCCCAAGTACATCCAATACCTCGGCTCAGCACTGCCGGGCGCGATCTTCGGCATGCTCGTCGTCTACTGCCTGCGCAATGTTGACGTGCTGCACTTTGCCTACGGCCTGCCCGAGCTCATCGCCATCGCCGTGACGATCAGCCTGCACCTGTGGAAGAGACAAATGCTGCTCTCCATCGCAGGCGGCACGGTGTGCTATATGCTGCTGGTGCAGTTCGTGTTCTGATTTTGATTTCAACAGAAAGGAAGATGTTCCCATGCGCGTACTTGACCTGACCCACACCATCGCTGAAAATATGCCGGTCTATCCCGGCACGGAGACACCCATTTTCGCCGGCGCGAACACCTATGAAAAGGACGGCTTCAAGGAGACGAAGCTGACCATGTACACCCACACGGGCACACACATGGACCCGCCCGCGCATCTGTTCGCCGGCCGCACGACGCTCGACGCGTTCCCCGCCTCGCAGTTCATCGGCAAGGCGCTCGTTATCGAGTGCAACGACTTGAACGAAGGCAAGGCCATCACGCTCGAGCGCATCCTGCAATACGGCAAAGACGCGGAAAATGCCGATTTTCTGCTCTTCCACCTCGGCTGGGACAAGCGCTGGGGGACGGATGCCTACTTTGGCGACTATCCCTGCCTTGATGATGCGGCGATGGATTACATCATCGCGGGCGACTACAAGGGCATCGGCTTCGACGTCATCGGCCTTGACCCCATCGCAGACGAAAACCTGACACGCCACAAAAAGCTCTTCCAAAATAAGGACATCGTCAACATCGAAAACCTCAAGGACCTCGACAAATGCGGCAAGGGGTTGTTTTCGTTCAGCTGCTTCCCGCTCAAGCTCGAAAACTGCGATGGTTCGCCCATCCGCGCCGTGGCATGGTTCGAGGACTGATCCGTTACGCTTTGATGCAGCAAATTGAACGTTCAGGAGGAATACCATGGTAGAAAAACAGGCCTTGACCGCACTTTTTGAAAAATATATCCGGAAACTGAGGATCACACCCACGTGGGATATCTGCCTTGAATTTGTGGAAGACCCCGCGTGGCCGAAAACCGGCGACATCAAGATCGACTGCGCCGACAGAAAAGCAATCATTCTTCTGAATATTGCGAATCCCAAGCGGGAGGAAAACGTTGAAGAGATCATCGTTCATGAGCTGATGCACATCAAAATGTATCCGCTCGATCAGGTGACCGAATCGCTGATCGTGAATTGCTTTAAAGAAGGCTCGGCAGCAAACAAGTTTGCCTATGAACAGTTTTTTACGACGCTTGAGCAGACCGTGGAAGAGCTTGCCAAATGCTTCTTGCTGGAATTTGGCGAAAACAAAGAGCTCTCCTACGGAAGATGCCGTCAGGAAATGTCCTTCAACGATCTATATGACGGTCTGAAGAACATCGACTGACAACAAATTTCTCCGTCTCATTATGAACAACACTTGCCCCCTCCGTATTTTGAATACGGAGGGGGCAAGTTTATGGTTCTTTTTATCGCTCAATGAGTTTCTGGCCGCTGCCGTAAAGATAGTCGTAGTTTTCGCGCATGATGTTCTTGATAAGCGGAATGCACAGCACCGCGTCGGCTGACATCCACGCAAACGGGTCAGCCACGCACAGGCCGTAGACCGCCGCCTGCGGTGCCTCCGCGCTGACCACGCCGCCCGCGAGCGCCGCAGGCAGCAGCAGACAGACGGCAACGCGCGCGACAAGCTCGGCCGCTCCCGCGCCCAGCACGAACTGCGGCTTGCCGATGCCCTGCACACAGTTTCGCGCGACAAAGATAAACCCGAGGAATGCGTAGAGCGACAGGTCGATATAGAGGTAGGAATTGCCAAAGCGAAGCGTCTCCGCCGTCACCTTATCCGCGCTGAGGAAGATGTGAAGATAGGTGCCGTTGATCGTCAGCAGGAGGCCAATCAGAATGGAGCACGCCGCCATGATGAGCATGATGATAATCGACTGGATCGTGCCCTTCTTGATGCGCTTTGTGTCACCCGCGCCGAGATTCTGCGCCGTGAAGCTCGTCATCGCGGAGCCGAGGCCATTGAGCGGCGTCATCAAGAGGCTATTGATCTTGTTTGCCGCGCCAAAGCCATTCTGCGCGGAATTAGAGACCATCACGCCGTTCAGCATGTCAAACTGGACGACGATACTCTGCACCACAATGATGCCGATCGCCAGCACGGAGAACTGGAGGCCGAGCGGGATGCCCTGGATCAGATGGCGCGTCACATCATGGCGCGTGATCTGCCAGTCCTCCTGATGCAGGCGCAGCTCGGGATATTTGGAGAAAGCATAGGCAAAGCAGCCCAGCGTGCTGATGAGCTGCGCGCTCACCGTGGCGATGGCCGCACCGGCGACGCCCCAGCGGAACACAATGATAAACAGCAGGTCGAGTCCCACGTTCAGTACCGTGGAGAACAGCAGGAACGCCAGCGGCGTCACGCTGTCACCCATGCTGCGCAGGAACGAGCAGATGAAGTTATAGAACAGCTGCGCACCGATGCCTGCAAAAATGATCGCGCAATAGGTATAGGCCGCGCGGTAGACCTCGCCGTTGTCCGGCGTCACATTGATCCACGCAAGCATCGGATCGAGCAGAAGCAGCGCAAGCACCGTCAGGATGACCGTCAGCGCGGCGGATAAAACGATCTGCGTCGTCAGCGAGCGGCGCACGCCAGCAGGATTGTGCGCGCCGACATTACAAGATGTGACTACGCAGAAGCCCGCGCTGACGCCAAAGGCAAACTGCAAAAAGATAAAAATGAGCGACGACGTATCGTTGACACCCGCAACCTCCTGCGCCGTCAGTGTCTGGCCAACGATTGCCGCATCGCTGATCGTGTAGACCTGCTGCAGCAAGTACGAAACAATGATTGGGAAAGAAAACGCCAAAATCGTCTTCCAGCATTCGCCCTGCGTGAGCTCCACCGGCTGGAACAGGGCAGATAAACTTTTTTTCTTCATAACTAAAATCTCCATCATTTTTTGACTGGCAGATTATAGTCTCCCTTTTCCCCCTTGTCAAGGCAAAAGTTGAACAAATCAGGTAAGGTTTTGGTGAAGAAAAGCACGGAAAACGGCACAGTTAGAAATATCATCTTCCGCAGTTTTCAGTCTATCTACGCACTTCACCTTTGGCAGTATTTTGAGAGTGTTCCGCAAAAGAGTTCCGCATTTACATCATAAGTAAAAACGAACCGCGGAATGGCGATGGACTCTCTCTCCCTCAGCTATGAATATAAAAAAAGAAGCCACTCTCTTGAGTGGCTTCTCTCCATGTTGGCGCTACCTATCTTTCCGGGCCGTCTCCAGCCAAGTATTGTCGGCAGAAGCGAGCTTAACTTCCGTGTTCGGGATGGGAACGGGTGGACCCTCGCCCTAATCAGCACCAACTGCTGTATTGCAACTGCATCTCTACAGTAACAAACCTTTATTCATTTGTCAAGT
>OLVX01001441.1_pt1 | contig 20164 bp, 19 predicted proteins | sample 1673271 | NCBI WGS metagenome assembly OLVX01 (sample SAMEA3178939, study PRJEB25190) | human gut metagenome | biome: human gut; feature: human-associated habitat; material: faeces | place: Austria | collected 2013
AGAAGTGTACATTCTTAAATGATCATTTATGTACATATTTAGATTATCATTTATAGACTGAAACTTTAAAAGTAATTCAGGTTCAAATAATACAAATAAACTTAGTCCTCAAGAACAATCAACTTTCTAGTTAATTTAGCATCAGGGTTCAAATAATACAAATAAACTTAGTCCTCAAGAACAATTACCGTAAAACCATCATTAAGTTTTTTGTTCAAATAATACAAATAAACTTAGTCCTCAAGAACTCTAAACAAAGAATAGCTTTTCCAATATAGTTCAAATAATACAAATAAACTTAGTCCTCAAGAACTGTACTCAAATTCTTTTGAAATTTCCTTCAGTTCAAATAATACAAATAAACTTAGTCCTCAAGAACTTCACAACCATTTATATAAAAGGTGGTAAGTTCAAATAATACAAATAAACTTAGTCCTCAAGAACAAATTCAAACTAGAGCTAATAAAGGTGTTAGTTCAAATAATACAAATAAACTTAGTCCTCAAGAACTAATCAGATTTCCTTCACTAACAGTATATGGTTCAAATAATACAAATAAACTTAGTCCTCAAGAACTATATACTGTGGTTTCAAAATCGCCTACTGTTCAAATAATACAAATAAACTTAGTCCTCAAGAACCAACAGCAACGCAATATAAACAAGGTGATGTTCAAATAATACAAATAAACTTAGTCCTCAAGAACTATCACCTTTTCAAGTGGATTCTACTGTCAGTTCAAATAATACAAATAAACTTAGTCCTCAAGAACGCTAGCGGAGAAGATACGAGTATCGCTTTAGTTCAAATAATACAAATAAACTTAGTCCTCAAGAACTGACTGGATTTAGCAGTTGCAGCTGTCTGGGTTCAAATAATACAAATAAACTTAGTCCTCAAGAACGGCCTCTACACTGGGGTTTGAATCTTCGTTGTTCAAATAATACAAATAAACTTAGTCCTCAAGAACCCTTGTCGGTAATTTAATGGCATTTGTCCGGTTCAAATAATACAAATAAACTTAGTCCTCAAGAACGCAATCACTCCTTTCAAAACTCGCCCCTAGTTCAAATAATACAAATAAACTTAGTCCTCAAGAACACTTTCCAATAGCCACTCCAAATCCAATGGGTTCAAATAATACAAATAAACTTAGTCCTCAAGAACCTATGCCTTTGTTGGATATTATGAAAGTAGTTCAAATAATACAAATAAACTTAGTCCTCAAGAACAGATACATATCAAGCGCTTCATTGTAATAGTTCAAATAATACAAATAAACTTAGTCCTCAAGAACAAACAAGTTATACATTATATGTTCGTTTAGGTTCAAATAATACAAATAAACTTAGTCCTCAAGAACATACTATGTCATGGGGCAACGCAAAAAAAGTTCAAATAATACAAATAAACTTAGTCCTCAAGAACGTCATAGATTGCTCAATTTTCTTTCCTTCGTTCAAATAATACAAATAAACTTAGTCCTCAAGAACGTCTCTCGTTTTCTTTAATCATATCCTCAGTTCAAATAATACAAATAAACTTAGTCCTCAAGAACTAGAATTTAGTAATAATGATTATAATATTGGTTCAAATAATACAAATAAACTTAGTCCTCAAGAACTCGTATCATTTGCGCTTTTTGGTTTTGTGGTTCAAATAATACAAATAAACTTAGTCCTCAAGAACCCTTGTTGATAATTTAAAGACATTTGGCCGTTCAAATAATACAAATAAACTTAGTCCTCAAGAACCAATATTCCGGGTACTTTATGCGAATTGCTGTTCAAATAATACAAATAAACTTAGTCCTCAAGAACTAAACTACCCACAGCGCCACCAATATTACGTTCAAATAATACAAATAAACTTAGTCCTCAAGAACATCTTTCATCATCATAAAAACCAATGTAAGTTCAAATAATACAAATAAACTTAGTCCTCAAGAACCCACCGGTTCGGGTTGACTGTACTTTCAAGTTCAAATAATACAAATAAACTTAGTCCTCAAGAACGGCACTCAATTCTGAGTAAGTAGAAGTAAAGTTCAAATAATACAAATAAACTTAGTCCTCAAGAACTTATATGGAGGGGATGTAATCGCAACATCAGTTCAAATAATACAAATAAACTTAGTCCTCAAGAACAAATATATACGTACTTATTATAAATTAATGTTCAAATAATACAAATAAACTTAGTCCTCAAGAACCCATAATTCATTTTTAAAAGTTTTTGTCGGTTCAAATAATACAAATAAACTTAGTCCTCAAGAACTCCTCGTTAAATTTACTTGTTGTTGTTTCCGTTCAAATAATACAAATAAACTTAGTCCTCAAGAACATATAAAGGACTGTTTTTCATAACAACACAGTTCAAATAATACAAATAAACTTAGTCCTCAAGAACCATTGGCAACCGTAAGCACCGTCACGATCGTTCAAATAATACAAATAAACTTAGTCCTCAAGAACAGTCACAACTAAACCTGTGTTTTCCATTGCGTTCAAATAATACAAATAAACTTAGTCCTCAAGAACTGGAAACAATGAATATTACACAATGGTCAAGTTCAAATAATACAAATAAACTTAGTCCTCAAGAACCGTTAGAAATGAATGTAGATACAGATTTAGTTCAAATAATACAAATAAACTTAGTCCTCAAGAACTCTTCATTGAATTTATTTGTTGTTGTTTCCGTTCAAATAATACAAATAAACTTAGTCCTCAAGAACTCCAAGACCAAGACGACCCAACCGCAAACAGTTCAAATAATACAAATAAACTTAGTCCTCAAGAACATACAAATACACTAAACATTATTTTATGTGTTCAAATAATACAAATAAACTTAGTCCTCAAGAACTAATTTTTGGGAATATTCAAATTTATTCTTGTTCAAATAATACAAATAAACTTAGTCCTCAAGAACTGATTTGTACATATGCAATTATCACAGAGGTTCAAATAATACAAATAAACTTAGTCCTCAAGAACTCGCTTGTGTGTTTCCTCGACTATCACGCGGTTCAAATAATACAAATAAACTTAGTCCTCAAGAACTAACAGGCGTATTTGTTTTAAGCTTAGCGGTTCAAATAATACAAATAAACTTAGTCCTCAAGAACCTAGTACGCCTAGAAGTGATTCTACGGGCGTTCAAATAATACAAATAAACTTAGTCCTCAAGAACTAGAGAAGGTAATTTAATTATTGATTGGCAGTTCAAATAATACAAATAAACTTAGTCCTCAAGAACGTGTATCGCACACATGGTTAGTATACCAAAGTTCAAATAATACAAATAAACTTAGTCCTCAAGAACTCCAACATAAGGGCTTCTTTCTCCCGATAAGTTCAAATAATACAAATAAACTTAGTCCTCAAGAACTATCACAGTGAGAACTCCGTTGCACTTCTCGTTCAAATAATACAAATAAACTTAGTCCTCAAGAACTGTCGGCCTTATTATAGCACATTTATGCTTTATTTACAGTATATCTTGAGTATAAGTATCATTAAATGTTAAATAAAAAGTTGTATTTTTATCTTCAAATTGTTCCATTAATCGAATGTTTTTTTCTGTTTGCTGCTGCTTATGAAGCATTGTATAAGGGTTTTGTATATAGGAAATGTTATTAAATTGATTTAAATCATATTCATATTTTTCTATGTAATCTTTATTAGAAACAATCAGCATTGCAAATTTTGTTAGTTCTTCAAAAGAATCACAAACCATATTATCATTATTTAAAAGAAACAGGATATTATCTTGATCAAACGATTTCAACCATTTTAATACTGTTTGTGTAATAGGAAAATCAATATATACAACATTAAATTGATTTCTACTCACAAACAATAACAAGTTGTAAACCATAATGTATTGTTTATCTACTGAAATACCATCTGCATTTATATCTAGCATTGATAAAAACTTAGAAATATCAAAATCAGATATTTCAAAATTAATATTACACTGTATATTTCTTGTTAATATTTCTCTCAATTTATACATGCCATGATCAGTTGTTAAATTTCTAAATCCTTCTCTAATCAATTCAAATGATTTAAAATCATTTTCGTTTTCTTGCATAAGATTAGTGGTTTCAATATTGAATATGGATTTTATTCCAAATTCAAAATTAGAATTAATATCATTACCATATGGGTAATAAATAAAATTAAGTTCAGTTGGTTTAATTGGCTGATTTTCAGAATCTAATACTTTACAATAATTTCTTTTCTTTTTAACGAATTGATTTGTAAAACAATCTATTATGTCTTTTTGTTCACTACCTGCTAATACTACTATATTATTATCTTCCGGAATCAAGTAGACAGACTCCTCATGTATTATTTTCACTATTTAGTCCTCCTATGATTAAAGTACGATCTGTAGTCGTAATATTTTCTTGTAAAGTATAATTACTATTCATATTCCCAATATTTTGATATTGTCTTTCAGTTATTATTAAATACCGTATATCCCCATTGTCCGGCACATTGTTTTTCAGTCTTTTTTGAATCGTTTTAGCTGAATCATTATTTATACATAACTTTGCATAAACCGAATATTGGATTCGTATAAAACCTTCAGTTTTTAAATACTTAACAAACTGCCTATAATGTCTTTGATCTGTTTTCGTCTCTTGGGGTAAATCAAAGAATAGTACTAATCGCACAAATCTACTACTCCCCTCCATAACGAATTCCTTTTGAAAAATCAATTTTTAAGATATCATCTGATTTTTCATTCAAGAAACCAATATAAGAATCAATTAAATCTTCAACCGCATCTTTTAAACGCATCCACTTTTTGTCTATATAAACCTTCGTTTCTAACAAACCAATCAATTCTTGCTTTTGAGCTACACTAAAGCTTTCCTTAATATTTTCCTCAACCCATACATCCACTATCACTCTTAATGGTTCTATAAAATCGTATGTTAAATTAAACGCATTTGATTCGCCAATATGATGAATTCCAAGCTGAGTTAATAATCCTCTGGCTGTTATGCATTTTGAAATATAGCTAGCTAAAATCTTATATCCATAATTTAAAGCAAAATTCCTTACATCATTCTTATCATCTCTATAAAACTTTATTCCAAACATCTTTCCAAAATAACACTTTGCACTCACTGCTTCTCGATTCGTTTGATCATCATTATAAACTGAATTCTTATAACCAATTAAAGTCTCTAATTCATCACAATCCTCGTAAATCAAATCCAACACATCTATTTCAGATTGTATTTTTTGTTCTATTATAAATTTCCATAATTTCTTTTTCCGAGTTATTTTCCAATTAATCTGTTTATTCAATTGCTTAAATACCAAAGAATGATTGTTAAACGGTTGGAAAATACCAATCGGATCATTCTTTGAATCACAAATTATTACATTAATATTATTCTCTACCAATTTTGACAACATTGGAATTGTCATAGTGATTCGATCATGCGAGAAAATCACTGTATCCAAATCACATAATGGTATATTCTGATATTCATTTCCTATTGTAATTTTCATTCGATTTAATGTTAATGACACTGTACACTCAGTTCCAATTACTACTGTTTTCCAGCCCATATTAATAAAACTATAATAAAAAAATGAGATAGCCACAATTAGCTATCTCTAATAGTTTTCGAATTTAAATCTTATTCTTCCAGACTAAATTCATTTGTATTATTTGACACACCTATTGTAGCACGTCGCTACAAATTTTCCAAGAGAACTTTTCCTTTTTAATCTTAGAATACTTTCCAGGAGCTTTTCTAGGACCTGATATTAATAATTTACCATTTTCGTTATATGTATAACGAATACCTAGAATACTTGATTTGATTTTGATATATTCTGCATCTTCATTGTTCTTCTTTTTCACAATATCTGTACCAGGTCTATATCGATCTAATGGTGAACATTTTCTATTAACAATCAAATTCAAATAAACAATTGTTTCTAAAAACCACTGATAATTAATTTTTCCAACTGTATTCATCTGCTTTTTCATCATATCATTAAATGTATTACTTACCAATTTTCTTTGATTTTTCGGATTTTCTAGATTCATATAATTATCTAAGCAAAAATCAAACAATTCCTTAACTGCATAATCCCCGAACTTATGATGACCACTTGGATTTACAATGTTCTCCTTAAAATCAAAACGTACAGCCATTTCTTTTCTTAAACTATATACCTCTTTATAGATATCATTATAGCTTAAGCAATATATATGAGATGGTTCTAATAACTTTTTTGTTATTGAGCCAACGCCAAATTTTAAAATTGTATTAGTCTCTGTCTCATAGAATAAATCATTCTTGAAAATTCGTAACCGGAAATAATATTCCTTCACATCGCCATTCTCATCTAATAGTTCAGGCACTTTGTAATAATTCTTTATCAACTTAATATATTGTTCTTTATCTATTTCACCATTTTCATTTACTATTACTTTTGGAATTTGAATTCCTACATAAGCTTTCTTGCCCTTCTTATCTGTATACTTATAGAAATCAACAGCCACACATTTAATCTTATTATATATTCTACCGTCTTTATTAACACCTAATATTCCTAAAACGCCAAGTTTTCTCTCATTGCCTTTAGTGTCATATCTAGAAAGTTCATTTGCATCAAAGAATGCACCTTTATAGTTCTTCTCTGCTTTAACAGAATATAAAGGTACTGTAGCTCTCACTTGAGAAACCAATGAATCATTATCATTTGGATAATTACCAAATCTCTTAAAATATGCATATTTAATGAATCCATACAATTTTTGATTTTCCGATTTATCACTATCTGGTCCTTGTGACTCCATCATTCTCTTCAAGAATTCTTGATAATACTTATTATTTCCACGTTCATCATAATTTGGATAATATGTCGATAAAACCATATCTGCAATCGCAACAATAGAAGCATCATGAGCATGGTGTTGATCACCAATATCACGATTTTTCTTCATATTAAATGCATTTCTATATACCGTTGTAAACGAAGAACGCAATGAAACAATATGAGTATCATAATTATTAACTGTGTTATAAGCCCTTAAAATAGCCATTAATTCTCGAATAATATAACGAGTATCCACTAAATTACGATTAATAAATCCCATAGCTTCATCAGTCGATGCTAATAATAATCGTTTTAATTTCTTATCCGAAATCAACTTCATTCCATTTAATTCATAACATCTACGTTTAAAATCACTAGAAATAATGCGTTTTCCAGCCTGGTTAGTTACAGTTTCTGCTTCAATGTATTCTAATGGAAGTCTATCTGCCTTTTTTCCATTGATTTCTTTTTTAATCAACATCAAGTTATCCATAGAATTATCACCAAAACCACGAGGTAGAATGTGATCCATTTCATAATCTTCTAATTTTTGAATGTCAATCTCATCTCCAGTTACCATATCACGTCCATTTTGACGTATATATAGTTCAACTTTACGCTTATTTTTCTCTAAATATGGCTCAATAACATCCCAATCTTCCAAATAATGTTTTGATATTTTAGCATTATCTTTCTGTTCCTTCATTTGTTTAGTTAAGTAATCATACAAATTTTTCATTTGATCAAAATGCTTAGCTGGTTCATCACCATCATGAGCACTATCTTTCAAATCTCTTGCCGTTTCAATCACAACACGATCAGGAACTCCATAAGTGTTAACAACTTCTTCGTATAGCTTAAAACATTCATTTAAAGCTCTTATGACAGGTCTAGCAATCGGAATAAATGGTTTACCATCTTGTATCAATAAATCAATAGACAATTTCTTAGTATCCTTTAATAAAGTCATATACTTGTTAGAATCAAAATTAATTCGATTTCCATCCAAGTCCGTTGCTTCAGTAATCAAAGCCATCTGTTCATTCTTTTGATTTTCTGAATTATCCCTTAACATTTCCTCAAGCAATGTTTCTCCATCCACATTCATCTTAGTTTCCATAATAAATTGTTTAGAGAAAGCATAGAATCCATTTGATTTACATCTTGCTAATTTCTTCGCATCTTTTTCATCTAAATTCAACTTCTTAGTGAAATAATTAATTTTTGATTGTTCTTCATCAAATAAATTTAAGTTCAAAATAATATCTTCAATCTTATCTACTTTTTCTTTCTCATTTTCATTAAATAAATCAAGAATAGAATGTAATTCAAATTGAGGAAATACACTAATTATTTTCTGATATAAAGTATATCTATTTTTAAACTTACCTTCTTTACGAGAGTCTTTAGGACCAAAAGATTTTAAGTTTAATAATTCTGCAACTTCTTTATGCGAAACATAATCTGTACGCTTCAAGAATAATTCATCAAATACTTTTAATTTATCTTCACGAGTTAAATAATATCTGTTTTCATCCTTATCAATTGCAGTCAGAATATTCAATTCATTCAATAAACTAAATGTCTCTGCAATAAATGATCCTTTTGGAAGTGCATATTCTTCAGGTAAATATGTACAATGCGAAATCATATTTAACTTCCAATTTTGAATACTCTCTTCCTCATTTACTAAAGCATCCTTACAATAGTCATATCCATACTTAAATGTACCATCTTTACGATTAATCCAACTATTTTTAGCTTGTGAAGACAAAGGTCCAATATAGTAAGGAATACGTGCTTTAATTGTTGAAATACATGCTTCAATAAAATTATCCGTAATCAAATTAGGATAAAATTGTTGTTGTTTATGCAAAATATCACTAGCTTCTTTTACATACAAGCCATTTGGATATTTATTCTCCATATTCTTCACAACACGTAAACGTTCTCCAATCGCCTTACTCATTTTACTCTGAATTATCTTCTTTTCTTCTTTATATTTATCTGGATCTGAATGTTCTAATTTTTGAACTTTAAGAACTTCATTTAATTTTTCTACAGCCACTTCACAAATATAATTATGATCCTTTAAAATCTGAGAAACTGCAATCACATCATGAAGCTCCACCGCATTGTTTAAGAATTCATTTAGATTATCCAATTTCAACAACTCGTCTAATTTTACAGAATCTTTTGTCTTATCCTCTTGAACAAGTACAACAGACTCACTAATTTTCTTCAAATCACATTTAAATCCACAAATCAATTTTAAAATTTCCAGTAATGCATCATTATCCTCAGCTTCTACTGTATATTCATCCTTTAACAAAGACTTTAATTCATTAGACTTTACTTTTCCTTTTTCAAATATAGGTTTTAATATTGTCTGCTCAAATTCTTTTGTATCTTCTTCAAAATTAACATATGCATGAGTAAATTCATAAAACTGTTCAACAAAGAATTCAAAAGTAATGGGTTCACTAGAAGCAAAGTTTATATTTTCCATCAAGAAATGACCACGAGTCCCACAGATATTATATAAACACAACAAAAGTTCTCTTAAAGATACTTTATCATTCAACGCTTTCAATCTTAAATGATAAACTGTATCCTCTTCAGGACGAGTAAAAGTATCTGAATTTGCAGTATAACTCAAATAGTCTCTTTGATTCATTTCTCCCTTTGAAATTAATCCAAATTCAATAAATGCATTTTTTAATTGTTTCTTTCTCCAATTTCTCCTTCTCAACGTTCTTCTTGCGGAACGATTTAATCTTGCTTCTTGCGCAGGAGTTGCCTGTTCAAACATATGAACTCCCATATCTAAAAGTTTTCCCTTAACTTCATCAATAATAGACCAGCCTATTGATGTAATTCCAATATCCAGGCCTAATACATACTTATTATCCATTTTAATGACCTCCATAAAGTGATTATGTCACATGCATTATATCACTTATGTAAGCCATTTACTATAAATTTCTATATAAAAAACAAAAGTGTATGCTCTCAGCATACACTTTATATAAAGCATTTTTCATTTCTTTAAGTTATATTTTCTAATTATGCACATATGATACTCATTCGTGTCGTCATACGTTAATTTTTTGACATTTATACTCTTATTTTTGACTTTTAATGTCTTTTTCACATTGGATCTTTATAATTGAAATTGCTACTAGATATGGCAGGTGGTTTCCTCCGGATAAATCCTTGAGACTTTCGATCCCCGGGATGGAGGAATAGGCGTATGCAAATTCAAGTTAATATTGATATAACTATTTTCTTAATAGCTATTTTACAACTCATACGAGTCATCATTATTATTCATGAAGAAAATAAAAAGCGCTAACCACCTCTCACAAAGGATTTAGCGCTCTTGCAATATCCAGAGTGACCACCATATCTAGTAGTCTTTTCTGTATTTGTATTATAACGAGAAAGATGTTAAATATCAACTTACTGATTTACACCTCGATATAAAGATGTCATTTCTGAATTTCCCTTTAATTCTGAAGCCATATATTTGACTAAGAATAAGTCTTTATCAAAATTAGAGACCAATTCTTTCTGGTAAATCATCATGTCCTTATCTTTATAATAAGCACCCTTTTTATCTGTAATTAATACAACTCTAAGATTGGGATATTTCTTTAGTAAAAGTTCTAGAATTCTTTGTTCATCCTGAATTCCATTTTCTAATTTACTCGCATACTCTTTATTCACAAATATTGTATTTACTTTACTCAAATCAAGATGTCTTACTTCATAATCCACCATATGTAAATATACCGTATTTGATTCATTTAAATAGTTTTCTAAATGTTCATCATTATTATCAATAAATACTGTCTCACAATTCTCATTATGTTCCACTTGAAACTGTTTAAATAAATTCCTTAAATTTTCTTCTCTTACATTTAATTCCATACAATTAGCCTCCTTTTCTTGTACAATATCACAATTTTCAAAAAAAAGATGAATACATTGTCTAGAATTTGTATAAAAGCGTATAATACATACAGGAGGAGTTTTAAAATATGCAACCATTTGATAAAGAATATGTCTGTGACATCGCCAAACAAATTTTGAATATTGATTCACCAACAGGCTACACAAAAAGAGCCATCGATTTCATGGACGAAGAAGCCAAAAAATTAGGCTATACAACAGGACGTAACCAAAAAGGAAATTTATTGATCTATGTAGACGGAAAAGATTCTGAACACACATTAGGATTGAGTGCTCACCTAGATACATTAGGACTTATGGTTCGTTCCATCAAAGACAATGGAAAACTTGCCATTACTAAAGTCGGAGGACCATGCTTACCAACATTAGACGGAGAATATTGTAAAATCTATACTCGTGATGGAAAGGTATATACAGGAACCATTCTTTCTTGTTCACCAAGTGTTCACGTATATCCAGATGCTTCTACATTAGAAAGAAAAGACGATACGATGGAAGTTCGTATCGACGAAGTTGTACACTCAAAAGCAGATGTTGAAAAATTAGGTATCTGCAACGGAGACTTCATTTGTATTGACACAAAAACACAAATCACAGAAAGTGGATTCATTAAATCTAGATTCTTAGACGATAAGATTTCAGCTACAGCTTTAATGGGCGTACTAAAATACTTAAAAGACAACAACATTACACCTCAAAGAGACTTAGTCATTATGTTCAGTACATATGAAGAAGTTGGTCATGGAGCAAGTTGTCTTCCAGAAGAAGTTGAAGAATTATTAGCCGTAGACATGGGATGTATCGGTACAGATCTAGCTTGTACTGAACAAGACGTTTCTATCTGTGCTAAAGATTCAAGCGGACCATACGACTACGAAATGATTACTCGTCTAGTTGAACTATCAAAAGAAAACAAGCTTAATTATGCCGTTGATATCTACCCACAATACGGTTCAGATGTCAGTGCCGCATTACGCGGTGGTAACGACATCAAAGGAGCCTTGATCGGCCCTGGTGTTCATGCTAGCCACGGAATGGAAAGAACACACTATGATGGTGTAGAAAGCACAATGAAGCTTGTTGTTAGCTATATCACAAAATATTAAAATCCTTTAAAGCAGCTACAATACCCTGTTCCACATTGGACTTGGTCACATGAGCTGCTTTTTCTTTTACATAATCCATAGCCTGGCCCATCGCAAAACTATGAGTTACAACGCCAAACATACTCACATCATTTTCGCCATCACCAAATGTGAAGACTTTATCCTTATCCCAACCAAACATATCCATCATACGAACTAAAGTAGCTCCCTTACTATATCCCTTAGGCAAAATTTCTAATTCTCTAGGACAAGTACGGAATACTTCATATTGATCTTTAAATTCATTTTGAATATCCAAAGCCAATTGGGTAGTTACCTCTTCATCCTCAATTGTCTGAATCTTATTTACTGGATATTGAATTTCACTAAGATCCTTAATATAAGTAATCTTAGGATAGCCATCACGCATATCCGCAAGCCAAGACCAAGGACCACCCGTCCAAGGAAAATCCTCTGGATATTCTTGTGCATTTCTTAATGCTTTTTTCTTTTCCATTATATGATCTGGAATATAATCAAATAATCCATCATTAAATACAGCCATTGTCTCACAATTTTTATGCATCAAATACGCAAAAACAGGCTCAACATCTTCCTTATACATTTGTTTTAAAACATGACGCTCGTCCTTTTGAACATCATAATATGCAATACCATCTACCTCTAACAAATAACCACCATATACATCCATCTCTAATTCTTTAGCATATGAAAGTAATCTTGTATAACTTCTACCACTCGCAAGCACAAGCTTTGTTTCCTGCTTTTGACAAGCAATTAAAGCCGCCTTTGTTTCCGGTAAAATTTTATTATTTGGATCCAATAAAGTTCCATCCATATCCATTACAATCGCATCTAACATAGTCCATTCCCCCATTTAAAAATAATATATCATAATTTTATAAAAAGTACTTGCATAACACAACATCTTTTGGTATTATATACAGGCAGTCAAGTGAAAAGCAAATGCCTGAATAGCTCAGTCGGTAGAGCATCCGGCTGTTAACCGGCAGGTCACAAGTTCGAGTCTTGTTTCAGGCGCCACTTGAATATGAAACCAGCTTAGCTGGTTTTTTTTATTATATATATAAGGAGAAACTATGACAGAATCCGAATGGTTTGAACAACTTTTTAATCGCTTATCCCACTCCAAATTTAGGAGCAGTTTTCATCTGAAACAAAAAGATAAGGAGTATATACAAGCCAAAGGAATGGACACCATTGAAAAACATGCCATAGATTTTGTTGAAAAAAGATTAGCTCCAGCCTATATCCCCAACGACGGTAAACAAACACCTTTCAAAGGACACCCTGTATTCATTGCCCAACATGCTACTGGCTGTTGTTGCAGACAATGTTTATATAAATGGCATAAGATCAAACCCAATCAGCCACTAGGCCCCAAACAAAAAGCATATATTGTTAAAGTATTAATGACGTGGATTCATAAAGAAGTCGATTAAGAAATTGACTTCTTTTTTTTCTTGACTATACTATTCATGGAATTAAATATCGAATATATATTTATACTATGTGTATTATATATAAATGATATAGGAGATGATCTTATGAAAAACCATATGGAAATTCCGTGGCACGAATATACAAACAAAGATTCAAAAGTTAAGATTGAAAATGCAAGTCTTACAGAAAAATCCTCCGTTATAGGAAGAATTGGATTGATGCTTCTAGCCTGTGGTACAGGTGCATGGCGAGTCAGAAGTTCTATGAACACCATTGCTAGTGAATTAAATATCACATGTATTGCCGACATTGGACTTACAAATATTTCCTACACATGCATTGATGGAATTAAGTCACACGCCCAATCCTTGTCCTTACATAATACAAGTGTCAATACATCCAAGCTTGCTCGTATGGAAGACTTTGTCTATCACTTTAAAGACGAATGTAAAACATGCACATGCAACGAAATCCATGATCAACTTGATCAAATTGAAAATATTCACTCTAGTTACTCCCCCATTATTCTAGGACTTGCGGCTGCTCTTGCCTGTAGCTGTTTTACCTTTCTACTTGGAGGAGGCCCCATTGAAATGCTTTGTGCCTTTGTGGGGGCGGGACTTGGCAACACACTTCGAATGAAACTGATTAAACATAACTACACTCTATTCTTAAATGTTGCAGCCAGTGTTTCCTTAGCCTGTCTTGCATATGCCTTATTATTTAATTTTTTAGAAACTTGTTTTGGCATAGCCACACAACACGAAGCTGGATACATCTGTTCTATGCTTTTCATTATTCCAGGCTTTCCTTTCATCACAAGCGGAATTGACTTAGCTAAATTAGATTTACGATCCGGTCTAGAAAGACTTGCCTATGCCATTATCATTATTTTAGCTGCCACACTTACTGCATGGATCTGTGCTTTAGTCTTACATCTTCAACCCGTTGATTTTGTAAAATTACACATTTCAACATCAACTAAGTTACTTTTAAGACTATTAACCAGTTTTGGAGGCGTCTTTGGATTCTCCATTATGTTTAACAGTTCAAAAAAAATAGCCGCTAGTGCCGGATGCATTGGAGCCATCGCAAACACATTACGACTAACACTTGTCGATTTATCTTTACCTGCTGCAGCCGCAGCCTTTATTGGCGCATTAACCGCCGGACTACTTGCCTCTATGATCAAAGGAAATACAGGATATCCTAGAATTGCCATAACCGTACCATCCATTGTGATTATGGTTCCAGGCTTATACATGTATCGAGCTATCTATAATCTCGAACTTGCATCTACCATGTCTATTGGAGCTAACTGGTTCATTCAATCTTTATTGATCGTTTTGGCCCTTCCAATGGGACTTATATTTGCCCGTATCTTAACCGATCCCTCATTTCGTTATTGTACTTAAAAATGCTGAACTTAATCGTCCAGCATTTTTTGTATACATTCATATAAGATACTATTTGAAACTTCAATATTCTTTTCTAAATTATGTTCGAAATGTGTAAATGGCAAGAATACACCAACACAATACTTTCCTTTAAAATCACCACAATAGAAGAATGCATTATACAACAAATCTTCAAGCTTCATCATAGAATCCCACAAGCCAGAATAAATTTGTGCATCACTTAACTTTTCATGAACCTCTTCCGGCATTTCTTGGACAACTAAGATACCTAAATGCGATTCATTTTGAATAGTTCGAATGGACATGTCCTCTTTAAAGCTATGCTGCTCTAAAAACCCATACGCTAAGTATCGATTTTTTTCTACAAGCTTTTTAAACATATGCTTTTTTGATTCAGGAATATGAATATCACTTTCTATAATATTTCCATCCTCATCACTTAAAAGAATCGGATTCTCTTTTCCCTTATCATTAAATCGCAATGGAATCAAAAATGCATTTCTTAATAAATCAAACATACTATTGCCGCATACAGCCATTAAAAATGCCGACAGATCTTTATTTTTGTATGCAGTAAATAGTGCATTGGTAAATACTTGTTTATCCACAAGTACCCTTTCTTCTTCTACGCTTGAATCCTCATCACAGGCAACACCTTCATAAAAGGCGTCCATTAATCGTTTACAAGCTCTAGGATCCTTGGCAATTTTATCAAACAAAGCCTCTGCCTTTTCTTCCCTAGGAAAAATTGTTGGCATGATTCTCACTTCTTTTCTAATCCTTTCGACAAACAGATACAAGAAGTCTTCCTTTAACACACTTTTTGTATCTGTTTTGATGGCTTGCCTACTCAGACTAAATGTATTATACTAACTCCAAGAAAATATGTGAAATGTATATTTTGAATATACATTATACAAAAATTATATGGAGGTTATACAATGACACTAGACTATTACCGCATCTTTTACTATGTAGCTAAATATAAAAGCTTTTCAAAAGCCGCTCAAATCCTACATAACAACCAGCCCAACATCTCAAGAACCATGAACAACATAGAAAGTGAATTTGGATGTAAGCTTTTAGTACGCTCTCATTCCGGTATTACTCTAACACCCGAAGGTGAACAACTCTATGAACATGTTGCGATAGCCATTGAACAACTTTACCAAGGAGAAAGTGAAATCCTTTCAAATAAAACCTTAGAACATGGACATATATCAATTGGTGTAAGTGAAACGGCTCTAAATATCTTTTTATTATCCAAACTTGAACAATTCCACAAAGCCTATCCACAAGTCAAAATCAAATTATCCAACCATTCCTCTATTCAAGCTGTTGATGCCTTAGAAAAAGGAATTGTCGATATTGCGATTGTCACAAGTCCGATCAATATCAAAAAGCCATTACGTGCAACTTCACTCTACTGCTTTGAAGAAGTCTTGATTGGCGGAAAAGAATATGAAAGCTTAAGCAACCAGATTCTAGACATTCAACAAATCTCGCACTATCCATTTATTACCTTAGGCAAAAATACAAGTACATATACCTATTATTCAAACTTATTTTTAATTCACCAAATCCCTTTTCATACCGATTTAGAAGTGGCTACTGCCGATCAAATACTTCCATTAGTCAAACACAACCTTGGCATTGGATTCTATCCTAAAGAATTAATTTCTAAGGATTCTGATATTTTTGAAATTCAAACAAATATAAAAAATCCTGAACGAGATATTCTTCTTGTCCAGGATGCAAGTCGTGCAACCAATATTGCCACACAAAAATTCATTGACACGCTTTCTTTATAATTCAAAATTTACCAAATATGCATTACATGCTGCATCACTAAACTTACAATTGTGATACCACACCAACATGTTGCACCAACCGCAATTGGCTTTCCACCCGTTTTAATCAACTGAATTACATTGCTGTTAAGTCCAATGGCTGCCATAGCCATAATGATCAAAAACTTCGATAATTCTTTAAGTGGTGCAAATACACTAGAGTCTACTCCAACATTTACACAAACCGTTGTAAAAATAGCTGCCAAAATAAAATAAAGTATAAACATTGGAAAGGCACGTTTCAAACTAAAGTTTGATGCTTGTCTTTCTTTTTTAGCACGAATAAAAGATAGTCCGAGTGTAATTGGAATAATCGCAAGTGTACGAGTTAATTTTACTGTTACTGCCTTATTTAATGTGGCACTACCAAGACCCCACATACTATCCCAAGTTGAAGCCGCTGCTGTCACACTTGATGTATCATTAATGGCTGTTCCTGCAAAAATACCAAACGCATCCCCATGCATGGTATCAAAACCCAACGCCTTTCCTAGAATAGGAAAGAAAATAGCGGCTAATACATTAAAGAAAAAGATAACTGCGATAGATTGGGCAATCTCATCATCATCCGCATCAATAACAGGGGCTGTTGCCGCAATGGCAGAACCACCACATATAGATGAACCAACACCAACAAGAATCGATGTATTTGAAGGCACTTTTAAAACCTTTTTCATAACCCACGCAAGTACTAAAGATGTAGTAATTGTACAAAGAATAATTGGTAAAGACTGCTTACCCGTTTCAAATATAACACCTAGATTCATCCCAAATCCAAGCAATACAACCGCTGTTTGTAAAATCACTTTAGAAGTCCATTTAATCCCTGCTTCGGCAGATTTTTTATCATTCCAAAACATCGCAATAATCATACCTGCAAGAATCGCAATGACAGCACCACCAATAACCGGAAACATTTTTCCTATGATCCATGATGGAATCGCAATCAATAGACAAATTAAAATGCCTTTTCCATATTTATTAATAAAATTCATTCAATAATTCCCTCCATGAAGAGAATTGTAGCACTATACAACAATAAGGTAAAATTATATAATTCTATCGAATAATAATATTTTCTTATCGTTAGAGGTACATATGCTAGATTATCGAACTGAAACATTTCTTACTGTATGCAAAACATTAAATTTTACAACAGCCGCCAAACAATTAAATATCACACAACCTGCCGTATCGCAACATATCCATTTCTTAGAAAAACAATACAATACCACATTATTTGCATACAAAAATAAAGAGTTATCTCTAACTCCTTCTGGTCAAATACTATATAAACATTTATTAACAATGAAAAATAATGAACAAGCCTTAATGAATGAAATCAACAATATTACATCCAACATTGAAACTCTCTCCATTGGAGTCACTATGACCATCGGTGAATATGCGATTGTAGATAAATTGGCAAACTTTATTCAAAATCATCCAGAAATTAACATCCACCTTCACTATGGAAACACATCTAAACTACTCGAATTACTCGATCAAGGTCAAATCAGTATGGCCATTGTCGAAGGTAATTATCCAAAAGAAAACTATTCCCACATAAAATATAGCACAGAAGACTATATTGCCGTCTGTGCTACATCCCACCAATTTATTAAAGAACCTCATACGATTCATGATCTAATATCTGAACATCTTTTGGTTCGTGAAAAAGGTTCTGGAACAAGAAATATTCTTGAACAAAGCTTAATTGCGCATGGTTTACACATTTCAAATTTTATACATTATACGCAAGTAGAAAATATGCATACCATCATGAATCTATTGAAAAAAGATTGTGGAATCTCTTTTCTATATAAGATAGCTGTAGAAAAAGAATTAAAATCAAAAGAACTCAAAGAAATTACTTTAGATGATTTTAAGTTACAACATGACTTTGACATCATCTGGGAAAAAGAAAGTATCTATGCCGATAAATATCTATCAATCAGTCAAGAATTTATTTAACTTCCTTTAAAATTTCTTCAGCAGTGACTCCAAATAGCTTAGCTAAAGCCATTAGATTCGTTGTACTTGGATCCGATGCACCACTTTCCCATTTTGATACAGCCTGTCTTGAAACGCCTAAAGACTCTGCCACAAATTCTTGCGTCATTTTGCGTTGCGTACGATATCTTTTAATCACTTCTCCAAGTGACTTTGCACTCTCTGCTTTCTCTTTTCTAACAGGTTCAGATTTAATATATTTCTTTAACGCCCTAACAACCAACACAAACAAATATATGATCGCAACTCCGTCTATAAAATACATCAAATAACCAATAATTAGTATTACCATAGTTGTTTTCATAATACAAATTTCCTCCTTTTCAATATCATTATATGAATTTTATTGTGGTTGCTCTACCAACTATTTGTCAACTTTACAATGCCATTACATAGATTTGACAAGGATTGTTTTCATCCCACAATGTGTAAAGCACTTCAAATTCTTTAAATCCTAATGAAATATAAAATCGATTTGTACAATCATAATCTTTATACATTCCCATCTTCACTGTTTTTACCTGGATAAACGAATATCCACTTTCCTTTATACTTTCCTTTGCGTATTCAAATAGTGCTCTTCCAATTCCTTTACGATGATATTCTTTTAACACACCCATTACAGCTAGTTCAACCGTATCTTTACCTGTTTGTTTAAGATATAAAAAACCAACAACCTTATCCTTTTCCATAGCACAAAAGAAATCTTTTCCTACACTATCAAGAATATATTCTTCTCGTGCTTCTACAATTCCAAACCACTCAGGTAATGCTTCTAATATAGATCTTGTGATTTTCTTCTTTTTTTCATCATCTACAACTTTAATAATCTTCATATTCATACTTCCTTTATTATGTAAAACCATTTCATATACACTTTCTCGCAAAGCCATGATAACCTTGATCAAACAATTCCTTTAGTCTTGCATATCCACCTAATTGCCACTGTTTAGCTAAATACAACATTCCACACATACATGCATATTTATCATAATAATTTCCAAAGTTGGCTTCATAAATGTATTGTTCTTGCGATTGTGGATTTGTTTCCATCAAAGCTAACTTCATTTTATTTATGGATTGAATATAAATGTCTTCTAACTTTTCCCACTCAACACTATTAATTTCTTGTTGATTATAGGAAACAAGATGTGCAAATCCTTCATTAAATGTAATCGCATCGAGTTTATTTATATAATTTCCAAATTGTTCACTTTCTTCAATATCTGTATAATACTTCCCAATCAACACATGAAATAATTCATGGGTTAAAAGGTTCTGTGAAAGTTTGGATAATGAAATCTTTCCAACATATTTTTCCCAACACAATAAATCAAAGATCATATGATGTCTTTCATTCAAATCTTTAAGTACAAACGCATCATTGGGTTCTTTGCATCCTACAACTAAATCCAAAATAATATTAGGCTTAACAGATACATTGGTGACATGTTAATATATTCGACATTAATGATGTC
>OLVX01001450.1_pt1 | contig 20100 bp, 15 predicted proteins | sample 1673271 | NCBI WGS metagenome assembly OLVX01 (sample SAMEA3178939, study PRJEB25190) | human gut metagenome | biome: human gut; feature: human-associated habitat; material: faeces | place: Austria | collected 2013
AGTTCTGAAAACTCTTCCAGAACCTGCGTCATCTCATTTCCACGCTCGCCACATCCAATATATATAATAATATCCGCATCCGACCATTTTGCGATCTGATGCTGGGTCATCGTCTTACCCGTTCCGAATCCTCCCGGGATCGCAGCCGTTCCACCTTTTGCAATCGGGAACATCGTATCCAGAATTCGCTGTCCTGTTACCAGCGGCACACTTGCCGGGAATCTCCGGCTCACCGGTCTCGGTACACGGATCGGCCAGTGCTGTGTCATCGAAAGTTCTCGTTTTTCTCCATTGAACAGTTCAATCGTAACCAGCGTCTCATCAATCGTATATTCACCATCCGGAACCACAGATATAACAGTTCCTTCCTCTCCCGGAGGAACCATACATTTGTGCACGATAGCCCGCGTCTCCGGCACTTCCGCAATGATCGTTCCACCCTGTACCATATCGCCTTCCGCCACTGTGATATGCGTCTCCCAGAGTTTCTGGCGGTCCAGTGCATCCACACTGACACCACGGGTGATAAATGCCCCGCCCTTGTCAGCGATCCGCTCCAGCGGTCTCTCAATACCGTCAAAGATATTATTCAGGATACCGGGTGCCAGCGTAACCGACACTGCCGCTCCCGTACCTTCCACAAGTTCTCCCGGATGCAGTCCGGAAGTCTCCTCATACACCTGTACCGTCGTCCGGTCCTTATCCAGGGAAATAACTTCGCCAACCAGCTTTTCCTCTCCCACATGGACCATTTCCGACATCTTAAAATCCGTCTTCCCTTTCAGGTAAATGACCGGGCCGTTGATGCCATATATCTTTTCTGTCTTTCCGCTACTCACCCTTTACACCTCCCCGGAACCGGAATTTCTGGTATTCATTTTCCAGTGCCCCTTTGAATGCATAATCCACTAGAACATTCTTCTCAGGCACAACCGCACGCACTCCGCCGATGAAATCCACTTTGCTGATCGTCAGCGTCATTCCCGTGCGCTCCTCCAGATATGTCTTCTTATCTGCATCGGACGGATTGATATAGATCGTCATCGCCATCCCGGATGCAAACTGTGCTGCTTTCTCTATATAACGGATCAGAACCTCTTTATACTCTTCTGTTCTCATAAATGCCAGAAGCTTTAACTGTACTTCTTCGAACAGTTCTGTCTTAAGTTCTGTCTGTATCTTACCCATCTCACGTTTTAATTCAAGCTGCGCCTTTGACATCGCCATATTCAGCTGCTGTTTTGCAGTCACACTCTCCGCACGCACTCTCGTCTCCGACTGCCGTCTGGCTTCGATCTGGTGCTGCTCGAACACACTTCTCAGCGCATCCTCATGCTGCTTTATGATCGCATTCGCCTCCGCTCTTGCCTCTTCCATCGCTGCCGTGCGGATATGCGTGATCTTTTCTTCGTTTGTCAAATGTGCCACCTTCTTCCTGTCTATAATTTCAACCCTATCGCTTCATTTACATACGACGTGATAAAATCTTTCTTACGTCCGGTCCCGTGTCTGTCAGGAATCTCGATCAGAAGCGGCATTGTCCGCTCCAGCTTGATCTCGTCGATCAATTCTGGAAATTCTCTTCCGAATTTCTCCGTCAACAGAATCACACCTATATCTTTATCCTCCATGGCATTCTCGATCGCACACCGGAGTTCTTCTCTTTCATGTACCACGATTCCGTCTACCCCTGCGAGACGCATTCCTGTCAGAGTATCGATATTATCACTGATCAGATACATCTTCATCTTACAATTTACCCAAGATCATGAAGGAGATGATCAGTCCGTACAGACACACACCTTCTGCAAGACCTACGAAGATCAGCGACTTACCAAGTGCACTGGAATCTTCACTAATTGCACCCAGAGCCGCACTTGCTGCACTTGCAACGGCGATACCACCGCCGACGCAGGAAAGACCGGTTGAAAGTGCTGCTGCCAGGTATCCGAATCCTGTTGCGTTCGACGCCGTATTGCCGGCTGCTTCCGCTGCCTGTACCGGATCTCCCGCAAAAAGCATGATCCCTGCGATCAGAACAGTGCTGAAGAAAAAGAATATATTTGTGCCGATAGCCCTCTTATAACGCTTCTTCGTCCTCTGTCCGATCAGAAAATATCCAAATGGAATTACAATACTCAGCAACAATGTTACAACGAATAATACTCTAACTGTCAGGCTCATATTTTTGTCCTCCTGTAAATATATCTTTGAATTTTATTACTTTCTGTCACTCTGACTGTGGAACGGCTTAAATTCCCGTCCGGTTCCTTTATAGAAACGGCTGAACATCTCATAGTATTCCAGACGCAGTACCTGGATACCGACGACCAGCCCTTCCAGTCCGCACACCAGCACATTTCCAAGCACGAACACGATCCAGTTCGTATGCCCCGCACTTGCGCCGGATAACATCAGCACAACCTCCATCATCGCCGCATGACTGACGGCAAATGCACCGATACGCACATAAGAAATGGTATTGGAAAAATAACTCAGCATCGTCTCGAACAGTTCGAAGAACGCCTGCACGAAGAACATCACCTTTCCCTCTTCCATCTTCTTATGCTGCTTTGTCACCAGATTGCCCAACGGTTCCTTGAATACGAACAAGAGCACCGGAACCCCCAGGAAAATTACCATCATGATATTACCCGGAACCTTATGTCCCGTCATATAAAGCACGATCGTCAGCACCAGGAATCCATAGAACACCAGCCCTGCGATTCCGTTGTGGGAAAATAACATATTTTCCAGATCATGACTCTTAACTGCGTTGATCACGTTAAAGATCATCACCAGGATATTCAGTCCCATACCAAATGCAATAGCTACCACGAATACCGTATTGAGCTGTCCGATAAACGGCAGGTTCGTCATCGCATCCACAGGTCTTAACCAGCGTGCCTGTATCACATCTTCAAATCCAAAGATACTTCCGAACATGAATCCAAAGAATGTTGAGAACAGTCCCGCAATGGATATGATCCCAGCCAGGTTGATCTTCTTAATCAGATACAAAAGCCCGCCGAATACGAACAGACATAAGCCCTGGCCGACATCCCCGAACATCGCACCAAAGATAAATGTATACGTCAGTGCCACGAACATCGTCGGATCCATCTCATCATTTGCCGGAAGCCCGTACATCCGGATGAACATCTCGAACGGCTTGAAGAACCTTGGATTCTTAAGCTTCGTCGGCGGTTCTCCGAAAAACTTCTCCTTATCTTCTTCTACAACAACGAATACCTTATCATCGTTCTTTGATTCCGCGAGGAATTTGTTCACATCATCTTCGCCCATCCATCCGCACAGGATGTAATAGTCTTCTTTATTATCTCCCTCTTCGATCCTTGCCGCCAGCTTGCGGACATCAAAGTTCGTAGCCAGTTCTTCCAGACGCCTTTTCGCACCACGGAGCTTTGCGGCATTCTTCGCCATCAGCTCCCTGATCTGTTTTTCTATCTCTGCAATCTCTTTTTGCTTTTCTTCGATTGCCTTTTCAAGCTCTTCACAGGCCTGCGCCGGCGTTCCTATGTATTCGGATGGAATTACAATCCTTTCAAAATGTAAGGAATTGAATACCGAATCCACCTTACTGGAATCCGCATTCGATACGAAATAACATCCATATACATAATTTTCATTCCTCGTACCTTCGATAAATACCGCATTCAGATCATCAAATAAATATTTTTCCAGACGTTTGTAATAATTCACATCTACCCGTCCGAACCGGACTTTCATATATTTATACTTTAATGATTTCTGCATATCCAATTCCAGTGTCCGGAACGGCTCCATGATCAGAAGCTTTTCTTTGTATTCATCTACCTGCTTCTTCGTTAACTCTTTCTTCTCCAGCAGATCCAGATAGTCATGATTGACATCCCGGATCAGGTTCAGCATATCCTCCTGATTCATCGATACATCGATCCTCTGGTCTTCATCCGCTAACAGTGCGCTGAACTGTTCTGCCTTCGCAAGCGGCTCTTTGTATGGATTGACTTCCACAAAAGGCTGCAGGTTGTCGGTCGTCTTAAGCTCCGCCGCCGCATTTTCAAGCTGCATCTCGTATTTGGACAGATACACCTCGCAGACACGGTCGATGTCATTCTTCGGTCCGCTGATGCTTAAGAACTTCATCTTAACAATCATTGATTCACACCTCCTAAGTATCCTAATGTCTCTCCCTTCGTCAAACCGTAACGGATACACTCAAGGGCTGTCGTTAGTTTATAGATTTCTTCTTCTTTCAGGAACAGATACGTATTGACGATCGCGATCGAATACGGATCATTCCTTTTATCAGTCAGGTACAACTTCCGCAGGCAGTCGCGGTACATCTGTTCCAGTGTTTTATCCGTCTGCATATAATTATATTTTCCTGCATAGTACGTCTTTTCCACTTCTGCTTCAAACTGTTCCAGTGTCGGCGTCTCCACCAGTGTCTTGAATTCTTCTACTTTTATCCGATAGTGGATCGGGATCGTCATCGAATAGATATCCGGCGGAAGCATATGATAATACTTCTTCGCACGGTAGATCCACTGAAGATTCAGAAGATCGATCTTCATTCCATAGTCCTTTAAGAATATCTTCTGCTCATGTCCTTTCAGAACCCGTTTCCCCTTTTTCCACATCGTAGAAAAATAATACAGATCCAATGCCAGATCATAATCAAACAGCGTTCCCGCTCCGGAATCTCTGATTCTGGCAAGCGCACCATAATATTCCGTATCCCGTAAGTTATCTACAAGCTCGTCGATATTTTTCGAAGTTATCAACCGGTCTATGGAAATTTGTGAATATCTGTCAAAAAACTCTTTCTTGTATTCCAGATCAAATGGTTTCTCATAATGATTGAACACGATCCTCAAACAGTAGTTGATCAGATCGACTTCATACCGTTTCCAGTATAATTTTAAGAACGTCTTCTGCTCCATCCCGGCAAACCGGAAGATCCTCGAATAATCATCGAACAACGACTGATACAGGATCTTCTCCACATTTCCCCTATGATATAAGGAAACATCCATCCGCTCCACATATGGTGCATACGCCGTCTTGTCTTTCAGATATTCAATTGCTTCTGTCACTGTACCAAGACCTGCGATCGTATCATAATCTTTCTCTTTCAGAAGCTTCGCCGACATCGCACGTACCTTTGTCGTGATCCCGCTGTAAGCCATCACATTTCCCATACGCTACACCTCGATCATATGTCTTACGATTTCCTCTGCATAAATGTCATGATTTTCTTCGTATTCCCTCTTCAGATCATCAATCGCCTTCTGGTCCTTCTTCCGTTCCCGGTCCAGAACTTTCTCTACTTCCTGCTGCGACTTTGCTTTTATCTTCTCCAGTTTTTTCTGTGTCTCTTCTTCCAGGTCCCGGTCAAATTGATTCCTTTCTTCCTGTATCTGTTTTTCAATTTCACTTTTCTGCTGTCTGGCATGCTCTACGATCGCCTCCGCCGTTTCTTCCACTTCAGCCAATTTCTCAATAACAGAGTTCATAAGCCGCCCTCCTTTTTGCACATTTCACAACGAATAATTGTTACTTTTTTATCCATGTTATAATAATACACCTATTTTCTAAAATTACCACTATCATTTTGTGTATATTGTATTATTTTTCTCAATTCTTCTGACAATTTCCACTTCCATTGACTTTTTCCTGCACAGACGCTAAACTAAGAACGATTTGCAAAATGTCAGAGAATCCTTGCAAATCCATTGATTATAAGGAGGAACACACATATGCGTCTTAGAAATATACCACGTGCAGAGAGCGTTCTCGAAGCCTGCAAAGAAGTTGTTAAGAATCCGGAAAGCTTATGCGGACACTGGAATCAGGAGTTCCAAAATGAACGACCGCTGCACATCGAGATCGGTATGGGAAAAGGTCAGTTTCTTCTGACTCTCGCAGCCGAAAACCCACAGATCAACTACGTCGGCATCGAACGCTATTCCAGCGTCTTATTACGTGCCGTTGAGAAATTCCAGGAACTGGAAGCCGAAGGAAAAGTTCCTGCCAACATCCGATTCATCTGTATGGATGCGAATGACCTGCCGACGGTATTCGCCCCGGCGGAAGTATCCCGTATCTACCTGAACTTCTCCGATCCATGGCCAAAGGCCCGCCATGCAAGAAGAAGACTGACATCCAACGAATTTTTCAAGCTTTATGACAAAGTCCTGACTGCAGACGGAACCGTAGAATTCAAGACAGACAACCGTCCGCTCTTCGACTTTTCCGTAGAAGAACTTAAGACTTCCGAACTGTTCGTTCTGGATCAGCTTTCCTATGATCTTCATAATGACAGTAAGATGAACCAGGGAAATATTATGACCGAATATGAAGCAAAATTCTCTTCCATGGGCAATCCGATCTGCAAACTGATCGCAAAACGCAGATAAAGGAACCTCTTCCCTTTCCTTTCATATATTAATAGAGAGCATATCTTATGCTCCTGTAATCCTGTGAAAGGGTGGAAGCTTATGTTACATCTGACGACACAAAACTTTGAAAGCTTCAGGGCCTGTCACTGGCAGCTTTCTTCCGATGCACCGGCGGGTGAAAGCACGGACCATCCCGTGTTTGCCGTAGTCATGTTCTACGCCGTCTGGTGTGGAAAATGTGCAATGATGCGTCCCATTATAGAAGATCTCGAAAAAAAATATCAGAAAAAATATTCCGGCAGCATTCGCTTTTTTGAAGTAGAGACCACAGAATCCGGACTTCTCGCAGCTGAGTATCAGACAGATCTTCTTCCGACATTTCTCTTTTTCAAAGACCAGGAACTGATCGCTGTCATGCAGGGGATGATATCACAGAACGATTTTGACGCACGTCTACAGAAAATCTTTAGAAATAGTTAATTTATATTTCCTAGGAAAACATAGTTTTTTATGCTATATTTAAGAAGTAACAGGGATAAATATATTTAATAAAAAGGGGGCATGGTGAACACACCACGCATTATGAAAAATTTAAAAAGAGCATTACCAGTTGCCATGGCAGTTGTACTTGGTTCTACTGCGGCACCATTGGTCGTAAAGGCAGATTCATCTAAAGTTGTAACACTTGGAGCCAACCTGTCAGATTCACAGAAGAATTCCATGTATGAGTACTTTGGTACCTCTTCTGACAAAGCAGATGTCATCGAAGTTACCAATGCAGATGAAAGAAAATATCTCGAGGGGGTCGCTCCGGAAGAACAGATCGGTACCCGTACCTACAGCTGTTCATATGTAGAGCCGACCACAAGCGGCGGAATCCAAGTAAAGGTTTCCAACTTAACTTATGTTACAAGTTCTATGATCTCCAGTACACTCCTTACATCCGGTGTTGAGAACTGTAACGTTATCGCTGCTTCTCCGATCGAAGTATCCGGAACAGGCGCACTGACAGGAATCATGATGGCTTATGAGAAAGCCACCGGAACAACTCTGAACGAAGATCAGAAGGCTGCCGCAACCGACGAACTTGTCACAACAGGAGATCTGGCAAATGATATCGGACAGGACAAAGCCGAAGATGTCATGAATGATGCCAAAGAAAGCGTTATTGAAGACGGCTTAAAAGATGAAAACGATATTCAGGATGCAGTGGAAGATGCTGCCAAGAATAACGATGTCACTCTGACGCAGGAACAGATCGACAAGATCACTGAACTGTTAAAGAACATTTCCCAGTATGACTATGATGTCAAAGCACTGAAGAATACACTGAACAACATCGACGGAAAGAGCGAGGGATTCTTCTCCAACCTCTGGAATTCCATCAAAGGAATCTTCGGCGGCAGTGACAGCTCTGATGGCGGAATCATCAACAATACGGATGACAGTGCACTCGGCGATGATGTCGTAAGTAACAGCACACTGGATTCTTCCGACAACTCTTCTTCGAACAATTCCGACAGCGCAGATAATTCTTCCGACAGCAGTTCGGATGACAACAGCGATGACAGCGGATTCTGGGGCAAGATCAAGAAATTCTTCAAGGATCTGTTCGGCGGAAGCGATTCTAAAAAAGACAATTCAGATAAGAGCAAAAACGATGCCAATACAGAGGACAGCAAAGGTACTGATGATGATCAGTCTGACGACACACAGAATGATTCTCTGAACAGTGATGCAGATTCTTCAGATGCCGGCACAACAGACAACTCTGCGGATGATTCTTCACTGAATAACAGTGCCGATGATCAGTCCGATACTCAGAGCAGCTTACCAGGCAGCAGCGAATCAGATTCTTCCAACTCTGATACGTCTGATTCCACAGCTAACGGCTCTGCCAACTAGACATAAGCATTAGCAGGTAATTATAGTAACAAACGAATTATAATGACAATACAGCAAACCTGCCACTGGCAGCTTTTCTTGCATACTTTGGTATAAAAACACCGGGAAGCTTAAAAAACTTCCCGGCGTTTTTTATTTTACTTCATTCAAATTAAAATCTCTCTATTCCAAAATTTAAATAATCCTAAAATTACTCCTCTTAAAATTCAAACACAGCAACTCCGTAAGGCGGCAGCTTATAAGCAAATGAATACGGTCTTCCATCACATTCTTTTGCCTCAGCCTTATAGATCTTCTTCCTTACCTCTCCGGTTCCGCCGTATTTTTCCTCATCACTGTTCAGAATCAACTTATACTGTTTCTTTCTCGGAACTCCGACTCTGTAATCATCTCTTGCCATCGGCGTAAAGTTGCAGACGAACAACAGATTCTTCTTTGCACCTTTGGAATGTCTCATGAAACTATAGATACTTCTGTATCCATCATCCGCATTGATCCATTCAAATCCTTCCCAGCTCTGATCCATCTCATACATCGCCTTATGACTCTTATACAGATGAAGCAACGCTTTTACCCACTCTTTCATCTGCTGATGCTCCGGCTCAGCCAACAGGAACCAGTCAAGTTCTCTTTCCTCGCTCCATTCACGAAGCTGAGCGAATTCCTGCCCCATGAAAAGAAGCTTCTTACCGGCGTGTCCCATCATGAATGCATAACCAGCTTTAAGGTTAGCATATTTATCAAATCCCAGTCCCGGCATCTTATTAAGCATCGAACACTTAAGATGTACCACTTCATCATGCGACAATACCAAGATATAATTCTCACTGTATGCATAACTCATGGCAAATGTCATCAGATGATGATTATCCTTACGGAAATATGGATCCAGCTTCATATATTCCGTGAAATCGTGCATCCATCCCATATTCCACTTCAGGCTGAAACCTAAACCGCCTTCTTCCACATCACCGGTAACCTTCGGCCATGCTGTAGATTCTTCTGCGATCATGAGTGCTCCCGGATTTCTTCCAAGAACAACAGAGTTCAAATGTTTGAAGAAATCAATCACTTCAAGGTTCTTATTCTCACCATACTTATTCGCTACCCATTCGCCATCTTTCCGTCCATAATCCAGATATAACATAGACGCAACAGCATCTACACGAAGTCCGTCTATATGGAATTTTTCAATCCAGAACAATGCATTGGAGATCAGGAAATTGCGGACTTCATTTTTTCCAAAGTCAAACACTTTTGTTCCCCAGTCCGGATGTTCTCCAAGTCTTGGATCTGCATATTCATACGTCGCAGTTCCGTCAAAATCAGCAAGTCCATGTGCATCCTTCGGGAAATGGGCCGGTACCCAGTCCAGAATGATACCGATCTTATTTCTATGCAGATAATTGATCATCCATGCGAAATCTTCCGGTGTTCCATACCGGGATGTCGGTGCATAATAACCAGTCACCTGATATCCCCAGGAACCGTCAAACGGATGCTCCGCGATCCCCATCAGCTCCACATGTGTATAACCCATTTCTTTAATATATTTGGTAATTGCTCTGGCAAACTCTCTATATGTATAGAAACCTTCATCTTCCCGTCCCGGATGGCGCATCCAGGAACCAATATGTGCCTCATAGATAGACATCGGCTTATGCTTATGATTCCAGGTCTTTCTGTGGGTCATCCATTCTGTATCCGTCCATTTTATATTCTCGATATCTGTAACTCTGGATGCTGTTCCAGGTCTTAATTCCGCATAATTGGCATATGGATCTGCCTTAAATATCTGTTCTCCCGAATAAGTCTCAATACAATACTTATACATCTGATTTTTCTTCACACCAGGTATAAAACAGGTATAGATTCCCAGAGGTTCTTCTCTCTTCATCGGGTTCGCCTCTGTATCCCATTCATTGAACTCTCCGACTACCGAAACTGCCTGTGCATGCGGTGCCCATACCGCAAAATACACACCTTTTTGTTTTCCGTCCTGTACCAGATGTGCACCCAGCTTCTTATAAATCTCGTAATGATTTCCCTGTCCGAAAAGGTATTGATCCAGCTCGCCTATTTCATACGGTTTCTTCTTTTTTTCAGCCATAATTACCCCTCGCATTCTGTTGCATATTTATAACAACATTATACTTTACAAAAGGGCAAAAAGAAAGAGTTTTGACAGTTTAGTTTGTCAAAACTCTTCCAAAATCTGACTTAAATTTTAAAATCTTCTTCTTTCAGAATAATTCTGTCAGAATCATCTGTTCCCTTACCAAATACTCTTCGTGCAAGGTGTTTTACATTTGCTTTCTGTGAATGAGCAATTGCTTCATCCATGATCTCTTTAACTTCTGCAACAGATACTGCATGGTCTTCTCTTTGCATTACATCGATACGGCTGTACAGTGCAAGGATTCCCATCTCATCCAGTTTATATCCATTCTCTTTCGCATATGTCTGACCGAATGTTACCAGCTCATCATTAATGAATACCGGAAGTTCCAGTTTCGAACTGAATTTCTTCTTGAATTCCGGATTAGCTGTCATCAGACGCTCCAGAGGTTTTCTCTGATCTTCCAGTACGAAAAGTAATTCACCTGTCTTCTTTTCCATCAGATAATTAAGTTCTTTTACCGTTCTTGAATTCAGCTTGCCAGCATGTTCAATGATGATTGCTCCTCCACGAAGCTTCTGGATGATATTCGTAAGTTCTTTCTTATTCAAAGACTCACCTGTAACGATCGCTACTTTACCCTGTTTCAGATTTCTCTGTTTCTGGATTGCTTTTACGATATCAACCGCAAGAACTGTTTTACCAGATCCTTTTCTTCCGATTACCAGAAGGTTTCCTGTCTTGGAAGTACCCTCTCTCTGGGCACGTCTGTCATTATCAAGAACCTCTACGATCTGTTCACTCATTCCTCTTACCGGAACGAAATATGAGAATAACTTCTTCTGTTCTTCCGTAAGTCCTGCCTTTAATCCGATTTCACTCGTTGCACTCAGATCATATCTTCCTGTTACAACGAATCCGGTATCAAATGGAACTCCACCTTTTGACTTTTTAATTCTTGCCTGGATCTCTTCTTCGGATGGCTCTTCAATCTCTAATTCTTCTGTGTCATCCTCATCTTCGATCTCTTCTTCGTCAAAATCTTCTTCCTCAAAGTCGCCTTCGTCAAAGTCTTCCCCTTCAAGATCCTCTTCCTCAAAGTCGGCTTCGTCAAAATCACCTTCCTCGAAACTGCTTCCGTTCATATCCAGTCCGGCAAGCTCATCTTCGATTCCTTCTATGAAATCTTCATCCATTCCCGGACCGTCTTCAAGTTCTTCCTCATAAATCTCATCTTCGGAATCTTCATTTTCACTCTCCATCTCTTCCATCAGACGGACAATGTCATCCGGTATTCTCTGTGTATTTCTTTCAGATTCTTTCTCGTCGGCTGCCTCTTTCTCAGCTTTTCTTGCTGCCTCTTCCTCGGCCTTTCTTCTGGCCTCTTCTTCGGCTGCTTTTCTTGCTGCCTCTTCCTCGGCTTTTCTTCTGGCTTCTTCCTCAGCTGCTTTTCTTGCTGCCTCTTCTTCAGCTTTTCTTCTGGCCTCTGCTTCAGCTGCTTTTCTTTCTACTTCTTTGCGCTCTTCTTCCTGACGGATTCTTGCCTGTTCTCTTTCCTTCTGGAGACGCTCCTCATCTTTGGCTTTCTGCTTTGCAATCGCCTCTTCATGATCTTTCTGTTTTGCTTCCCATTTCTGAAGGATATCATCGATCATCATCTGACCGTTTGCCAGGATTTCATCCTCGCGCTCTTTCATTGCTTCTTCTTCAATATTAATACCGCTTGCAACAGCAACACCCTGTGCCAGAGCTTCTTCTAATGTAGCCCCCGTAACTACCTGTTTGATTGCTGATGTATGCTCTTCAGGTGTCTCAACAGATGCTTCCGGTTCTTCTTCCCTATACATCGGAGTCTCTTCCACTGCTGCAGTTGCTTCCGGTACAACTTCCTCCGGTACGACATCTGCCTGTGCGGCTTCCTCCGGTATTTCAAACTCTTCCTGCATCGGAACCGGCTCCGGCGGAATCTCCTGTACTTGTGCATCATCTATTCTCTGCACCGTACTTTCCTGTACCTCTTCCTCAGAACCTTCATCATATTCATTCTCATCGTCAACTTCTTCCAATGTTGACTCCGTCTGTTTTACAGGTTCCGGCTGCTTCTTTACTGCTCCCGGACGGCTGTCATATTTTTCCTGCTGAAGCGGCGTCAGTGGCTTATACTTCATCTTAAGTTCCATCGCCAGGTATACATACTTTCCTTCGCTGAACCAAAGAATCAGGTCATCACATTCTTCCAGACATTCCGCAGTCATTCCCGCCTCATCATATAACTTGGCAAGTTCATATGCCCATTTTTCAATATATTCCGCTTTTTTAAATTCTTCCAACGCCGCAATCTGATCCGAAAGTGCTGCTCCCTGAGTTCTCAGGATCTTATACTTCAGGATATATTGATTCGGGTCTTTTGGCGCCAGCTTAACAAACTCTTCATAACAGTCTGTCGCTTCTCTGATATCCTTAATCTTTAATGCCAATGTACCTAATCGATATACGATTTTACGGCTTCCCGGTGCTCTGTCAAATGCCAGGAATAAGATATCTCTCCCTTTCTTAAATTCTCCGTTATATTCATAAATCTCACTTACCGTATTAAGCATAGAAGCGTTCTTTACTCTTCGCCAGTCTATACTTTCAGCTATATCCATTGCTTTCTGGTATTCCTTTTTTTCCAGATGATCAAGCATCTGCTCGGTCTTTACCCTATATTCATATTTATCCAATATTTCTCACCTCAAATATTTATTTTAAAAAAGCGTATTTCCCTACAATTTTATTTATATAAGTTTATCATATGACCTGTCTATTGTCAAAATATCCGGTTAAATATGTTAAAAAAATATTACAAAAGTTACAAAAGTTTATAATTTATTGTCGGCAGCTTCTTCCGAATGCATGGCAATACCGAAAACCTGCCACTGGCAGCTCCTTACGAACGCATGGCGATAAAAAAACAGCCATCATAATTCTTTTTATTATGATGGCTGTTACATATTCAATTTTATCATATACTTTTCATTTGTTTCGGAGAATTAATTATTATTTTATTCCCTGACGCCTTTTTATGTATTTCAATGATCTTTTACTCATTGTCCTACATGTTCATTCAAATCTACTATTCATGTTTCCATTACATTTTAATAATATATTTAAATATATGGTATTATGTTCAATATGTTTACAGTTTTTTTATTTTTATTATCCGGTTTTATTTTCTCCGTTTATTTTTATTATTATCTGAATCTCCTCTACCGGCCTTTTTATCTATTATTATAAAGGCTTACTCTATGGGAATTTTTAACTGTCATACCACTAACATATTGATTCGATGATTCTACTGTGTCCATTGGATTAAGCCTCCTTTTCATAAATTTCCAATCAACATATCTCACCGACATATGAAATATTTTTTATCCTTATAAACTTTTTTCATTCTTTATACACATAAGATATAAATGATATTTATTACCTTGTCTCTTTCATTAAGATTATTCCTATATCCCCGTGATATCATTTTATAATCTTACTTCATCCATTCTCTATCTTTACAATATACTTTACGATATCTAATATTCGATGCATTACCAAATACTTTATACCTATATATGCATTTTAGATTTCTAAATGAATCGAAACTCTGATAATAAAAATTCTCTTATAAAATATATGCTATAGAATTTTCAAGATTCCCTTTCTCGTCAGGAGTCCTTTTTGTTTATTTCGGATTTCCTTTGGATTGATTACATAATATCATCCGCATTTTGTTTTGTCAATACTTTTTGCGATTATTTTCTTTTATTTTTCATTATTTTATTTTTTACGTTAAATTGTCTGATTTCTATATATTTATTTTAATGTTTGCACAATACTATACAGTTTCTCTGTAACCATATTTGTCAACATATCACCTTTTCAATTGTTAACCACGTCAAATGTGTAGTTGACATTTTGCACATTTCATTTTATACTGCTTTTATATTTTGATATGAATCTAAAGGAAAGGAGTTCTGCCAGCCGGCAGACAATTACTACTATGAATAACACAGCAAACAGCACAACAACGAAAAGACTCTCCACCCGTAAACTGGTTCTGATCGCCCTGATGACTGCGATCACCTGTATCTTCGCTCCTATGGCGATTCCGATCCCTGTCAGTCCGGTACCGATCAGTCTTACCAACCTGGTGATCATGATCAGTATCTATGTACTTGGATTTAAAGATGCAACGATCAGCTATATCGTATATCTGTTACTTGGCCTTGTCGGTCTTCCTGTATTCTCTGGTTTCACCGGTGGATTAGGTAAGCTTGCAGGTCCTACCGGCGGATATCTGATTGGTTTTATCTTCCTCGCACTGATCGCAGGACTGTTCGTTGACAAATTTCCAAAGAACAGAATCCTGGCCGTTGTCGGTATGCTCATCGGTATGGCGATCACTTATATCTTCGGTACAGAGTGGCTTGCAATTCAGTTAAAAATGTCCTTTGTTGCAGCACTTTCTGTCGGAGTTATCCCTTATCTTGCCGGTGACGCAGTGAAGATTATCATTGCGATCATTGTCGGACCTGTGCTTCGCAGCCGTCTGAGTCATATGCAGTAACAGTTACATCTACAGAACTTGCCACTGGCAGCTTCTCTTGCATACTTTGGTATCTAAAAAACACACAATACCGATTATATGATTCCTTCTGTTTCGGTATTGTGTGTTTTATTTTCCCTTCTGGAACCTCGACTATAAAACTTCCGGTTTTACAATATAATATCTCCCGTTTTCTTGCCGGTATCCATATCATAAGCCTCGATAATATTTCCACTGATCACGTATAATGTATCTTCTATATAAATCCCCCGGATACCTTGCGAAGTATTTCCACTAATCTCTTCTTTCAGGATTGTTTCAAACTTTTTCTCTTTTCCATTATAAGTCAGCAGGCAGTACGTTTCCCCATTCTGGCTATAGCCGGAGAACCCGATCCTATTTTTCTGCTGATCGGCCAGAACAGATTTGTAATCGTATGCTGCATTTGTTCCATACAGATCATCCAATACAAGGGTTGATTCTTCTTTTACATCCGTTCTGTCGGTAATATCGAACATGGTGATTTTTACACCTTCCGACACCCCTGATTCTTCATCGGTTGACATGCCGATTCCAAGTAATTTATCTTCTCCATAGAAATGCAGATATTCTGAAAATCCCGGGATTTTTAATTTGCCGAGGATCTTTGGTTTCTCCGGATTGGACAGATCCACGCTGAACAACGGGTCTACCTGCTCATATGTCACGAAATATCCTGCCTCTTTCATGAATCTTGCAGAATAGATGGATTCCCCTTTTGCCAGATTCTCGATAGAACTGATCTTATCCAATTTCTTATCTAAGATTGTTACCAGATTTTCATCATCATTGGTTGTAAATAATCTTAAGTTCCCTTTATATTCATCCAGTGAAAATGTATCATTCAGATATCCTTTTACTTTTCCCTGAGCTACGGCCTTTAGCTTGCCCTTTCTATAAGAAATCTTGCGAAGTGTCGTCACAGTCTGATTATCCTGCTGCCATTCTGATTCATAATAGTAGATATTTTTTCCACTTACATACATTTGACCGCCTTCGGAGAGAATTGCCTTATTATCCACTGTTTTATCCGGTTTGCTGATGTCCATGGAACTGATCACTTCATACATTGTTCCACAATTCACCGGCGGCAGACAGATACTGGTCTGGCTCATCTCTTTGCCATTCACCAGAGGCACATAGGTGACCGGTTTATCTTTGACCACGTCGCCACCTGTATAGTATTCACTGAACAGATACAGATATCCGTCTGCCATACGAGACGAATTGTAAGTACCACTCTGCGTTACCTCGCCTTCTTTTACCGGCTTTTTAATATCACGGATGTCATAAGTGACCGCCGCTGTTTTAGTCTGATTCCAGGTATCTGTGTTCATCTGCTTTTTGTTACTTTTATCTGCACATTCTTTCTGACATACAGCCACCAGTTTCTTTTGATCTGTATTTACATAAAACTCCTGTATTTTGTATTCTTTTCCAAGCGTAATCTCGCTGTATTTTTCTATATTCGTTCCGCTGTTTCCTACGTCTACAATATCGATGGTCCGGCCATTATCTTCCCGCACATATAGATAAGTCCCGTCTGTTTTGGCAATATCTCCTTCATCTACACCAGACTGTCGTACATTGGTCTGTGAATAACTGCCATCTGCTGTTGCCACACCGGTATCTGCCGAGGCCGCTTCCGTTGAAGACGCCGTTGATCTTCCTGTTGAAGCCGAATCCTCTACGGCTGCTGTTTCATTTACATTTCTTGCATACATTGCAATACCGGAGTTATCTTGTGAACGTTTGATATATTTATAGATTTCGTCATAACTTTGGGCTGTCCTGATCTTCTTACTGTCGCTGATCTTCTTTACTGTATTACTATTTCCTGCACTGCTGCCTGCATTGCCACCTGACACATCCGGAGAATTTATCGCTCCTTCATGCATCCTTCCATACTGCCACACTACAGTTCCCGCCACAACTGCCACGCAGGCCGCCGCTACAAGCCCGATTTGATACGGACGGAAATGTTTCTTCTGTTTTTTCTTTTCCAATAATTTATCTATATTCTCCGATCTCAGACTATCCGGGACTTCTGTATCTTCTGACATTCTTGAAATCTGATCTAGGATGTCCTGTTCACAATATTCTTTATGTTCATTCTCGCGCTTCATACCTTCTCACTCCCTTCTTTCCTTCTCATCTTCGCCGTAACTGCCCAGCACACATTCCATCTTCTTAAGTGCCCGGCTCCGCTTCGACCGTACCGTGTTCGGATTCAGCCCCATCATCTCACCGATCTCCTGACTGCAATACCCGCCAAATACGGATAATCCGACTAATATCTGTTCCTCTTCCGACAGCACAAAGAATGCTTTCTTAACATCGATTGCAAGATCATAATCCGGTGCTGTCGCTTGTTCCGGAAGTTCTTCTTCTCTTCCCGGTGTTTCTTTTAACGCTTTCTTCAATCTCTTCTTACATTTATTCGTAAGAATTGTAAATATCCAGCTTTTGAATGCTTCTTCTTTTTTTAATTTATGTATGTTCTCGTATGCTGTGATAACCGCCTCACTCACCGCATCTTCGGCTTCCTGCGGATTCTTCATCAGGCACAGTGCGTAACGGTACAGATCACGGTAGACAGTCTCGTACATTTCCGAGAATTTCTTTATACTGCATTTCATATCGTGTCCTCCCTCAGATATGAGTTTTCATGGTTTTTCTTTCTTTTCTCTATCATCTACATATATAAGAGTCTTTTACTCCAGATTCTGTTGCACTAAATTGAAAGTTTTTCTATCTTACATTCATGTTCCTTTGAGTCCTTCCAATAACCGATTCCAATTGCCAGAATGTCACCCGTGTATATTTCGTCATCACCCAGTTTTCCCTGAAAACGTAACGCATAACCCTTTTCTTTGATCTGACGCACTGCTGATTCTGCTGTATCATCAACCTTTAGATCTCATCATATGGACCAGAATTTGTCCAATAATTTCCCATTCGGATTCACCGTATCCGCAAGATACTTCTCATATAGCCCGTCTACTTCCTCTTCTATAAATCCAAATATTTTTTCCAGCATCAATGTCTTATCAATAAAATATCGTGACTTCGTCTCCCCTTCGTACAAAACATATGGTGCTCTACTGTTAAGATAAAATCCCATCTTTGTGTCTTCTTCCGGTAACACTGCTTTTTTCCATCGTTCTCTTTTGTTTTCTTCCATCCATTATCCTCCACTTGCAATTCAGGAGGATCTATACTTTTTCAGAAATCCTCCCGCTCATTTTAATATGTTGTGAATTTTAAGCATTGAAAATCTCTGATATGTATTTCGCTTGAATATAGAAACAGTTTTTCTGCTTTAGAAAATATAGAAATATAATGCTTGGATATATTCTAGCATAAGGCACTCAGGTTGTATATAGTAAATTTAATTTTATTTTTCATACGCCTATTTTATTATGACGTCAAAAAACTCCTCAAAATCCCGACAAATCTTTCATGTCTCAGAATTCTGAAGAGTTTTTATTTGTTTATATTGGAGAGAAAAAAGGTTATTAAAATAATTCTAATTTATTTGTTCACTTTTTTATAAAGTTCGATCATTTCTTCTGCCAAAACCTTGAATATTTCCGTACTCATCATCTGGTCTTCTGCATGTGCAAGGATGAGACTCATCTTCGCGTCTTCACCGGCCGCTTCTTTCTGCACCAGATCTGTACATCGTCCTGTCCCAGGAACATTCCGACTTCTACGATTGGTACAGGAATCTCCTTGGTAATCGGCACTGTCGTAAATACATAATGGACTTTTGAAAAATCAAAACTTTCCGGGCTGTCTATCAGACCTCCCGGAGTGTTTCTATCTGTCTTATTTTCTGTCTTTCTTATTCTCTATCTACCTTATTCTCTATCCTCTATAATAATTGATCAGGCATCCTTTTAAGATAATCTCTCTCTCCGCATCCGTCATATCACCGAGCTTCAGAGTGATCTCTTTCAAAGTATCTCCAACCACATACGCCTTAATTTCAGCACTCTTATCCTCGATTGCTTTTCTGATCTCCGGCACGAAGATATAATCACCGTTCTTGAAGCTTAAGTTCTCATGATCTTCCTCTGTAATAAATGGAAGCATACCCCAGTTGATCAGGTTCGAACGGTATCTCTTGGTTGCGTATTCGTTCGCAATATTTGCCCAGCCGCCGAGTACCTTCTGGCAGGATGCTGCCTGTTCTCTTGCGGAACCGTCTCCCGGTTTTACTGCGAAGATCGTGCTTCCGATTCCAAGGTTGCCTTCTCCTGCTTCCGGATACGTCTTGCGTACTTTTGCCATAACTGGTTTCAGTTCGTCTAATACTTCTAACGGACACTGTCCTGCCTCGATTGCTTTCTCGGCTTTCTGCACTTCTTTTGCACGGCCTACATAAGCAGGGTCTTTTCTGGATAATGCAAATTCTGCAAGTCCCAGAGGATTTGATCTATAAGAAGATGTCTCTCCTGACGGAATCAATTCGTCTGTTGTTGTAACCGGATCGTGGATCTCGGATACTACTTTCAGGAGTAAGTTCTTCGGAAGTGCTGCCATTGCCGGCCAGTCTTTGATGTTCGGTCCGAATTTGATCTCTACAGATGGATCTGCTACGCCGTGGCTGTCGAAGACACGGTTTGCGTAAATATTTTTGTCAAAGTGATATTTCTGTCCTTTGTATTCCACATCCATGTCAGTTGCAGGTGTAAGGAATCCCTTATTTGCTGCTGTTGCTGCGATGGAACGTGCATCCATAAGTGCAACGGATGCGATCTGTCCGCTCTGAAGCTTAGAGCCTTCACGGTTCGGGAAGTTTCTGGTTGAGTGACGGATGGAGAACGCATTATTGGCAGGTGTATCTCCGGCACCGAAGCAAGGTCCGCAGAATGCTGTCTTCACGATCGTTCCCGCTTCCATAAGGTCAGCAACTGCACCGTTCTTTACAAGTTCCATGTAAATCGGTGTACTTGCCGGATATACGCTGAATGTAAATTCATCAGAACCAATGTAATGTCCTTTGATAATGTCTGCTGCAGCACAGATATTTTCAAATCCACCAC
>OLVX01001453.1_pt1 | contig 20070 bp, 16 predicted proteins | sample 1673271 | NCBI WGS metagenome assembly OLVX01 (sample SAMEA3178939, study PRJEB25190) | human gut metagenome | biome: human gut; feature: human-associated habitat; material: faeces | place: Austria | collected 2013
TGGGCTCCAATGACGGCGTCAAGGGCGAACAGCTGGTGGGCACCGCATTCACCGTGTGGGCTCCGAATGCCCATGCGGTACGTGTGGTGGGAGATTTCAACGGCTGGAACGGACGCACCCACGCCATGCGTGAACTGGGCTCCTCTGGAGTCTGGGAGCTATTCATTCCTGGTGTCGAAGCGGGAACGATTTACAAGTATGAGATCCTCAACGCCAACAACGAATGGGTCATGAAGGCCGATCCGATGGAGCGTTCGCATGAGATTCCGCCGCGCACCGGTTCCATCGTCGTTGACTCCGTCCATGCGTGGCATGACGAGAACTGGATGGACCAGCGAGCCAAGACCGACCCGCACAACGGTCCGGTCAGCATCTACGAGGTCCATGCCTCTAGCTGGCGCAAGGATGTGAAGAACTATCGCGAACTGGCCGACAAGCTGGTCCCCTACGTCCAGAAGGAAGGTTTCACCCATGTGGAATTCATGCCGCTGGCCGAGCATCCCTTCTCCGGCTCGTGGGGTTATCAGGTAACCGGCTATTACGCGATTGATTCGCGCCTTGGCGGCCCTGACGACTTCAAGTATCTCGTCGAGAAGATGCACGAGGCCGGCATCGGCGTGATCATGGACTGGGTTCCGGCGCATTTCCCGAAGGACGCGTTCGCCCTTGGCAGATTCGATGGCACGCCTCTGTACGAGGATCCGGACCCGACCCGTGGCGAGCATCCGGATTGGGGCACCTACGTGTTCAATTTCGGACGCCGCGAAGTGCGCAACTTCCTGGTGGCCAACGCCTGCTTCTGGCTGGACGAGTACCATATCGACGCGCTGCGCGTGGACGCGGTCTCCTCGATGCTGTACTTGGATTACAGCCGCAAGCCGGGCCAGTGGCATCCGAACATCTACGGTGGACGAGAGAACCTCGAGGCCATCGACTTCCTCAAGGAAGCCACGGCGACCGCGTACAAGAACAATCCGGGCATCATGATGATCGCCGAGGAATCCACCGCGTATCCCGGCATCACCGCACCGACCGATGCCGGCGGTTTGGGCTTCGGCCTCAAGTGGAACATGGGTTGGATGCACGACACCCTGCAGTATCTGCACGAGGAGCCGATCAACCGTAAGTGGCACCACAACGAGATCACCTTCTCCATGGTGTACGCATACTCGGAGCATTATGTGCTGCCGATCAGCCACGACGAGGTCGTGTACGGCAAGGGCTCGCTGTTCGGCAAGATGCCGGGCGATGACTGGCAGCGCTATGCCGGCGTGCGCGCGCTGTTCGCCTATCAGTGGGCCCATCCGGGCAAGAAGCTCTCCTTCATGGGCAATGAGGTGGCGCAGTACGGCGAATGGGATCATGACGGTTCGGTGGATTGGGATGCTCTCAATTGGCCTGACCACCGTGGCGTACAGAAGCTCGTCGCCGACCTGAACACCCTGTACAAGGCGTCTCCCGCATTGTGGAGCCAGGACTTCGATCCTGCCGGATTCCAATGGCTGACCAGCGATGACGCCGACCATAACACGCTCAGCTTCGTGCGTATCGGCAAGGATGGCGAGCAGATGGTCGTTGTCGTGAACTTCTCGGGCGAGGCATGGGAGGATTACCAGGTTCCGCTCACCAAGGGCGGCAAGTGGACCGAAGTGCTGACCACGGACGATAAGAAGTACGGCGGTTCCGATATTCACAACGGCACCTTCAAGGCGGTCAAGGGTGAGTATCATTCCCGTGATTGGTCCGCGAAAATCACCGTTCCGGCACTGGGAGCAGTATTCTTGAAGCCGGAACTCTGAGAAAGGCGGAACGCTATGCTCAATTCATCAGCACAATCCACAGTAATTCCACGTACCGTTCTGGTGGTCGAAGATGAACCGACCTTGGCCACCGCCATCGCGCAGCGCATCACTGCGGAGGGTTGGACCGCGCGCGTGGCTTCCGACGGCGCCAGCGCCGTCCAGGCCGCTTCCACGCTCCGTCCGGATCTGGTCATCATGGATATCATGCTGCCCGTGATGGATGGTCTTGAGGCCACCAAGCGCATCGTGGCTGAACGTCCTGTGCCTGTGCTGATTCTGACGGCGCGAGACGACGAGGCCGACAAGGTCATCGGTCTTGGTGCCGGAGCCGACGATTACATGACCAAGCCGTTCTCCATGCGCGAGCTCATCGCCCGGTGCAAGGCGCTACTTCGTCGTGTGGACAGGGCGAAGGTCATCGCCAAGAACTCCGAAAACGAGAAACTGCTTGATTTCGGCTCTCTGGTCATCGATCCGGCCCAGCGTATCGTCACCGTCAATGGGGAGCAGGTGCATTTGACCCCAACGGAATTTGATTTGCTGGCCACTTTGGCCCGCAAGCCGAAGTCCGTGCTCACTCGCGAGAAGCTGCTCGAGGAAGTGTGGGATTGGGTGGATGCGTCCGGCACCCGTACTGTGGATTCGCATGTCAAGGCGCTACGTCACAAGCTGGGTTCGAAGACCATTCGAACCGTGCATGGCGTAGGCTACGCGTTCGAACCGCCGGAAGAATAGTATGATGCGCTAAGATTTGGTGGTATGCGTACCACTGATTCAAAACCAGGGCGTTCGGTCAATCCGTTGGATACCGAACGCCCTATTGGTTTGTTCTCTTCGCTCAAAATGGAATTGAGCGTGCTGATCACCATTTCCACCATCATCGCATTCATCATGGCTTGGTTCCTGCTCAAAGTCGGATTGAGCCTGTGGATAGCCATGCCGATCACACTTGCCGTGGCTTTGGGCATCACCTATTTCTTCTCTAGGGGACTCACCTCTCCCCTACGCGAGATGCGGGATGCCGCGGAGGCTATGGCGGACGGCGACTACACCGTCCGGGTGCATGTCGATGCCAACAGCCGCGACGAGGTCGGACAGCTGGCTTTGTCTTTCAATGAGATGGCGGAGGAACTGCAGCATGCCGACCAGATGAGACGGGACATGGTAGCCAATGTGAGCCACGAGCTGCGTACGCCTGTATCCGCGTTGCAGGCCATGGTCGAGAACATGGCCGACGGCGTTGTGGAACCGACCCCATCGAATCTGGAAAGCATTCTCAACCAAACGCACCGTTTGTCGGATCTGATCGCGTTTCTGCTTGATTTGTCCCGCATGGAAGCCGGTGCGGCGAGCCTGCAGATCGATAAATTCAATTTCGCGGATTTCATCGACGAAACCGTGGAACCGTTGGAAATCGCCGATGCCGGGCATGCCCACAATATCGAAATCCACGTGCCCGACAACATCGAAATGGAAGGCGATCAGGATCGTCTGCGCCAGTTGTTCACCAATATCATCGCCAATGCGCTCAAACACTCCGCAGACAATACCGCGGTGCTCATCGAAGCGCATGAAAACAAGGATTTCGGCACGATTGTGACGAATGTCGTCAACTTCGGCTCGCAGATTCCCCAAGAAGCGCGGTCCGATATCTTCCGTCGATTCGTCAAAGGCAAGACGGGACCAGGTACCGAATCGGGAGGAACCGGTCTTGGACTGTCAATCGCCCGATGGGCGGCGCAGTTGCATGGCGGCACGGTACGAGTGGTGGATGATCCGCGCGGCGCCGATTTCGAAATCACTTTGCCGAAATATCACATTTCCGATGACGAGTGACGATTTACGCCGCCAAAGGTCTGCCGGCCGGAGTGTGTGCCAACGCCAGCACGGTAATGACCAAAGCTCCCTGTGAAGTTAGAGCGTCAACACAACGACGCATGGTGGCTCCAGAGGTGACGATGTCATCCACCAGAATCACCGCCTTGTTTTGAAGGGTGACGCCCGGACGAACCATGACATGCCCCTTAAGGCGTTGCGCCCTCTGTTCCGTGCCCTTGGTCTCGACGGATTTGCCTTTGATTCCTTTGTTCGTCAACGCATCGCATACCTGTACGCGGAAACCTGTCCGGCACCGTAGAAACGCCGACAACCGTTTTGCCAGCGGCATCATGTGCCGTCGTCCGCGCTGACGCATGGAAGCAATCGACGACGGCGCGGGAACGACCAGTATGGTATCGCAGATCTCACGAACGCCATCCATGGCATCAATCACACCGGCGCGTTCCGCAAGCCTGCACAACGCATCCGAGAACGGACGGTCGCATTCCTCGTCTCCGTGGTCTTTCCATGCCAGAATCGACTGTCTGGCGGCACCCCGATACCATCCGCACGCGAACCATCGACCCATCTCAGCCGTTTCCAATGGTTGGGACAGTTCGCAGTCGAATGACGCAAGACAGGCATCGCACAACACGTCATCAGGCTTGTCGCATCCCGCACAGCCTCGTGGGAACAACAGATTCGCCATATGCGCGAATGAACCCGCCATCAGATTCACGCCGGCTCCGTCATCGGGACAATCTGGCGATAATCTCGCCGCATAATTTCACGGTATCCGCGGGACCGTTCACTTTGACAGCCCTTGTGCCGGCCTTCGCCGCGGGATAATCATTGCCGTCGGGTTCCATCCGGTCTCCGATGAACACGATCTGGCCGACCTCGATATCGAGAATATCCGCGAGTTCACGGACGGCGAACGACTTATCGACGCCACGCTGTGAGATATCAACACTGCTGGAGCCTCCAGGTCTTACTTCAAGATTCGGTAGTTCGGCAGCAACTGCACAGGCCAATCGGTTCTTCTTCTCGTTGGTGGGGTCCCAAGCCTCCTTGGCCTCGACGGGGGCAAGCTGCCCCAATGCGGAAAAGGTGATCTGACCGCCTCTGTCCTCGATGCGCTCGCCCCAGACATGAGTGGCCCAAATGCCTTGCTCACGAGCATTCCGTTCCAGCGATTCCTTCGCCTTGGCACGGTCCTCGTCGCTTAGATCGTGGGAGAACACTTTCCCCCACCGTTGCCCGTCCCACCGGTAGTAGCGGGTTCCGCTGGTCGGCATGAGGTGAAGTTTCGACTTGTCGGCATGGTCGGACAGCCTGTCCACCACCTGACTTTGCAGCAACGAGTATTTGCCGCCGGTGATCACCGCGACGTCAATCAATGATGTCAATGCAGAGAAGCATTCGGCCATGTCCGCTTTCATAGGTTTCTTGGACCGCGCCAACGTGTTGTCGAGGTCAAACCCAATCAGCCGCGCGCCTTCGCACAGCATGTTGACATCAACGATGTTCCAATAAGGTACGGAAATATCCGCCATGATCATTTCTCCCCTTGTCGAGCAGCCCATACCATGGTATCGCATGTTTCGAATAAGCCCTGATAAGGTAGAAACCATGCAACAGATGCCTTGGGAGACCCCGATATACCGCAACCGCCATGGACGTGGCACGCGTACGCCCATGTTTGGTACCAGACTGCCCCGGTACCGTACCAGAAGCGGTATGTTCGACGATATGCTGGTGGCGCAAATCCGCAGACTCAACGGGGCATGGCCTGAGCTCATAGCTCCGGTCCAATTCGCTGTGGAGGATGTTCCGCCATCCGATCCCGCGCCTTGGGAGGACGTTCCGCATCTTGGATCGCAGTCATTTCCCGCCGGGCACGGCATTCCACCCCGTATCGTGCTGTACCGCATGCCGCTGCAATCGCATGCCCGTAACCGTATGGACCTGCAATTCGCAATCAGGGACGAGGTGGTCTCACGTCTGGCGGAAATCTACGGACGCCGTCCGGAAGAAATAGATCCTGATTGGGGCATGTGACTTTCAACGGACAACAGTCATATCCTGATTCGCCCAGACCTGCTCTCTGGCCTCCTTCAAATCGACGGCGCCGATGATGGCAAGTCCGGCGAGTTTCGCACCGGACACATCTTTCTGTCCGACACGAAGATTCCAGACCACGGCTTGGGCGGGATCCTTCAAACGGATGGCGGCGACATCGCCATCATTAATATCGGCGATGCGCACCGACGTCGAGGCCGAGGGACGGATGGCGATTTCACGCCTGTCCACTTGTTTGCCGTCCGTGTCGTAAGCCGTCACGATCGCGGTCCGATCCCCATCCGCGGTGTTGACGAAGCCTACCGTCGCGGTGGATTGGTCAGGAACCGCGATGGCGGAGATCTTCGCCGGAGCGGACGCATTGACTAGGGCGAAATCGGATTGTCCATCGGGGCCATCGTCTGAAATCTTCGCCGTGGCAGACACCGGTTCGGAAGCGGCTATGGCGATGCCGGTAGCGGATTTTGGAACGTCTCCAAGATCGATGGCGGACGCGCGGTTCGCCTTCAGCTCCTGCTGATTGGTCTGCTGTGCCCCCTTGGAGTCGATCCAGGATACGGTGACATCCGTTTTGCGGGACGTATACAGGTACAGTGTCGCATGGTCTCCGCCATTCAAGCCGTAGAGGGCCAGAGATTTCGCGGAAGCGTTATTCGGAAGCGCGTAATCCGATCCCTTTGAGGTCAATCCGTCCATGGAGACGGTGCGGACGATTGCGGCCACAGGAGTGTCAGTTCCAGTCACCGTGGCATACAGCGCGTCTTGGCCGGAAGCAGCTGCGGAAAGATTCAGTACCGTTTCCTTGCCTGAGGCCACGGTCAGCGTCGATCCGGTGGAGAGCGCCAGCGCGCCGGATTTGTCGGAGCCCCAGATTCTGATGGTCACCGATGTGTCCTTGGCGGAGGGATTGGCCACAACAAGCTGTTGCGTCAAGCCGGTCTTCGTACCGGAAAGCAGGAACGCCTGTTTCAGCGCCGGCACGACGCAGGAGGCTGCTGATACGCCCTTCAAATCACCGTCCGTGGCCCATGACATCACTGAGGAAACCGCGCCGGTACCGTTCGAAGCCGTCAGCAGACGCGTGTCTTGCAATCGGGAGCCGTCATCGACATTGCCGGAAGCCACAAAGATGTCATCGGACGAGTCGTCTTTTTTGTCCAGCATCGACACGGATGCCGTCATGTCGGCTCCCATCGAGGCGACGGATGAATGGAACACCGAACCGAAGGCGGCGTATCTCGCGGAAGACGCGATATTGCCGTTGGATGCCTGGTATTCGCTATCTCCATAGGCATCGGTATCGGCAATGGTCATGCGAGACGGGCAGTACGTCTGCCGCTGCCGGGGGCTGACGGTACGACCCACCGAGGAGCGTTCCACCGTGGGCGTGTCCGCATGCAGCCATGATGGCCGGTATATGAGCGTCACGGCCATCAGGACCACGATGAGCAACACCGAGATTACGGCAAGCGCAATACGCAAAGGCGTATTGGGACGAGAATGTCTGCTCATGCTTCCTCCAGACCCTGACGACGAATGCGCGGAAGCGCCACCAGGCAATACGCTACAAGAACGACGCCCATGCACCACAGCCATGAACGACGCCACACACTTGAGCCGGCCTTATCAAGCCCGCTTCGATCGATATGCTGCTTGGATAGATCCTGAACCGTCAAACGATAATACGTGCCATTATCCAGACTGACGACATTCTGTGTCCCGTCAGAGGCTCCAATGTTCGAATTGAGCTGGTTCGAGGCCTCTCGCTGCGCTTTGTCGCCGTTCTGCTTGATAACGTAAATGCCGCCGAAACCCAACTTGCCAAGCTCGTTGATGGCATCGGAATCGGCATTGGCCAGCAACTGGGCGCAATCCTGCGCAATGGTTCTGCTGGACCCGTCGGAACGTCCCGAAACCACTTCGACGCGTTGCGCGGGAGAGCTGTCAATCAAGTCGCCACGACCGGTACGCATCACACTGTAGCTGACCGATTCGGCGCTATCGGCACGCAAGGCAAGCACGCGACGTGCATCATCCTGCCCAAGGAAATCGGTCGCCACCATCGGCAGTCCAGCATCGCTGGTCTTTACCTGGCTGTGATCGCATTCGACATAGTTGAATCCCGCACAGGCCACGACGGAGACGGCCAGCAGGCAAACCAATACGGCACGACCCACATGCGAGGCAATCGACACTGCCTTCGAGCCGCGTCCTTCGATTTCGACGGCGCCGGTCTTCTCATGCTGTCTCAGCATGACGAAACGTCGAACCGCGCCGCCCGACATCATGCAGATGCAGGCGAGCAAGCCCATCATCGCATATGTGGTTCCCGGAAGCATGGAACCGGAGACCGGACCATCCACATCGACGGCCACCGCAATCGCCGCGGACAGCAAGGCCGTCGCCAATCCCGCGAACACGGCGACCCACATCATACGGGACACGCGCAGCACGAAAGGCAACACCAATGACACCGCGGCCAGCAATACGATCAACGCCAGTATGGAAACCGCCACATACCGCCATGCGCCACCGTCGGCGCCGATGCCGAACACCCGCAGCAACAGATCGGACAGATTCGCGACGACCGGTTTGCCATCATGCGCGGAGGAGGGCAGCATGACGCTGCCGAACAGCTGACGCCATGTACCGTCGGAAGCGAAACGAACGGCATTGACCAACGTCGGCGCGCATACGAACGCCGCCGGAAGCGGAATCAGAAGCAACGCGGGCTTATGGGAGCGGACGAACAGCAGGAATCCCAGGAAGGTGAGCATCAGCGGCAGCAACAACTGCGGCTGCGCGGCGACGACCGGAATGAAACACAGCGCCGCAACCGCCGCCGCCTGGACCGACGCGTGGGGATTGACCAGATCCTCCGTCCGATACATGCCGACCGCACGGAACGAGAAGGCGAAAGCGGCCGGAAGAAACACCATGACCGTCAGCATCGTGGCATCCGCGTCATCATAAAGTCCCATGGACAACGCCAACGCGAACCACGCCAACGCGACCACGCAGCGCACCGCATCCGAGCGGGTGAAGATGCCGGCCAGCGCCCAGAAGGAAAACACCATGAGCGGGGCTGCAAGGAAGAACATCAGTCCGACAGCTCCGGCAACATGTCCACCAGTGAGCACCGACGCCAGCGCAAGCACCAACAGCCATGGCGCGTTAGGCGCACTGATGCCCGTGCCTGAGGCATACGACCATGACGTGGTCGCGGTATGAAGCAACTGGGTGAAGCTCGCGCCCGTGGGCAACAGCTGTGCGGAATACATCGACGCACCCGAACATACGGAACGAAGCACGTCCCAATACAGCACGACTATCCATATGCCGGCAATCAGCGCCGCGCCGAAGGCCAATCCCCATCTACGCAGCAACCGTTTACGCAGATGGTCCTTCTCAAGAGGACTGAGCAGCACGACATCCCTCTGGTCGCGCAACGCACGGCGACGGTCGAGCCATTCCCTGACCTGCCGATGATTCGCAGACAGCGTGGATAGCGATTTAAGCGTGACCTTGCTTTGCCTGCGCAACCGCGCATGGGCGCGCCAAGCACCCCGCAGACGCAGCAGCGCACGCCACGGCATCGCCAGCTCGCAGCATGCATGATACGGCTGTTTGCGCGCCAAGCAAAGCACGGCCAATCCCAACGACTGGATGATGGACCACAGCCAAAGCAACGGCCACCATGAACGGTGCATGTCAGTGTACGCGTATTTGGCATTCGCCTCGCGTACGGCAAGATACGGATCGATGCGACCGTCCTCGTCTTCCACAGGGCGCCCGTTCTTGGAACGGATTCCTTCGAATCGGGCTCTTCTGTGGGCGATGCGAGCCTGGGGAACCACTACGACACGCCCACCGCCAAGACATATGCGGCGGCACAGGTCCGTGGATTCCGCGAAGGTGCCGAACCAGGGGTCAGCCCCTTCGAACGCACGCAACGTAGCCAACGGCACCAACGCGCCCGATAGGGAGACCGACAGCACATCCTGACGCCCGTCATATTGCTCCTGGTCAGGCTCGCCGTCGACCACCAAGGAAACGACATCATGGTGCCCGGCATACAAACCCACATTGTGCAGGTTCTTCGCCTGCCAATCCAACTGCTTGGCACCGAGCAGCGCGGCTGTCGGCGTGTTTCTCCACGCATCCAGCAACGTCTCGAAGCACCGGTCATCCGCCGGCCGCGAATCGTCATGCAAGGTCCACAACGCGCGGATGCCGGCATCAATGCCGATCTGATCCATCGCACGCGTTACAGCGTCCATGAAGGACGCCGCCTGCTTCACTCCCACCAGAATGACCCTCACCGTTTTGGCTTCCGGCACTTCCGTAAGCACATCCTGTGATGAGTGAATGACATCGAAGGTCATCTGCATGGGCTGCTCGATCTGCCCCGTGCAATCGGCGATAACGATCATTCCTGGAAGCATGCGCTGCGCAAGCACCGCTCCAACGGTAGAAGCGAGGAATCGAAGGTCATGCTGCGCGGTGATCACCGCAGCCACGGACATATCGACGTCCTGCCGATGCGTATACGGTCTGCTGTTCAGCACATCGGTCACGATTGTCTGGATATCGCTGCTGGCGTTAGAATTCATAATTTAAGTGTACGCACGGGACGCACCATGCCTTCAAGCCCGTTCCTTGTGCTCTTTTTTGTAGCGACGACGCTCACGCTCGCTCATACCGCCCCAGATACCGAAACGCTCATCATGGTCGATGGCCCATTTCAGACACTGTTCACGGACTTCACACTGGGCGCAAACCCTCTTCGCATCCCTGGTGGAACCGCCTTTTTCCGGGAAGAATGCTTCGGGATCGGTCTGCGAGCACAGCGCTTTGTGCTGCCAAGACACGTCATCATCCCGCTTGAACAAACCCCACAGTTCAGCAAGCGGATTCTCAGAAGACTCATCAGTCACGCCCCACATGAGTCCTCCCATAATTGTGTGCGCACCTTTTATGCGCATACTTTCACACCGCTTCAAATTACACACACGCAATGTAATTTTGTCAAGTTTCCCCGTGTCAATGCCTATATTTCAGAAAATCCATGCTAAAGTTCAGCCCAATCTGGGGTCTACAGTCGCAGAATCGGTGAAAATCGGCCATTAACCCTATAATTGCCCATTTGGATAGTGGTAGGTTCTAAAAGCATTGCGTCAAACGCGCATCTCAATCAGGAAGGCAACACCGTGGCAACGTCATCAACCGGCAATAAGCTTCCTAACATCAATGGTCTTCAGGATGCGAAACCACGTCACAGCCTGGGATATCGCGTGCAGCATCACGTCAGGACCGCAGTCGCCGCGGCAATCGCCGCGACTCTGGTGTTCGTCGGCACTGCAGCTGCCGCTACTTGGATGGACGTCAATGGCATCATCAAGAACAATTCGGTCGGCGTGATCGGCCAGGGTTCCCTGAATACGGACGCATCCATCATCGATCCGAACTCCGGCAAGCCGATCGAGTTCGTGCTGATCGGACAGGATTCCCGTGACGGCGCGGAGAACCAAGCCATCGGAGGCAGTTTCGATGACGTCATCGGCAACCATCAGGCCGACACCGCCATGATTGTGCAGATCTCCGCCGACCGCAAGGAAATCAACCTGGTCTCCATTCCACGAGATTCCCTGGTGGACGTGCCTCAGTGCGAAACGTCGAAGGGCACGATTCCCGCACAGTATAACGTCATGTTCAATTCCATCTTCGCAGGTGCCTACAAAACCGGCGGAGATCTCTCCTCGGCGGCCAGCTGCACGCTGAACGCCGTGAACAGTCTCACCGGGTTGAATATTCAGAACTTCATCGTCGTGGACTTCGCCGGCCTGGTCAAGATGATTGATTCAGTCGGCGGCGTGGACCTGTGCATTCCGCAGAACGTCAACGACCCGTACACCGGACTCAATCTCGACAAGGGCATGCACCATCTTGACGGCGTTGCGGCGACGCAGTACGCCCGGATCCGTCACGGCATAGGAGACGGATCCGACACCTCGCGTACCACACGTCAGCAGTATCTCATCAAGCAGCTGATGAGCGAGGCGCTCAGCAAGAATCTGTTCACTGATACCGCGCAGCTGTACCAGCTGGCGAAATCCGCGCTGAAATCGCTCAACATATCCCAAGGCATGGCTGATACCGCGGCTTTGGCGGGACTTGCCATGAGCCTGAAGAATTTCACCATGACCAACCTGCAGACCCAGACCGTCCCCGTGGTCCCAGCACCGTCCGACCCCAACCGTTCCGTCTGGACCGACGAAGCCGACAATCTCTGGGAGAAGATGCGAGCGGGCAAGCCGATTTTCGATACCGCCGATTCAAACTCGGGCGACTCCTCCGACACCAGTTCAGATAATTCAGCCAGCTCCGACGATTCCGGCACGACCGACAGCAACCAGTCGGACACCACTGCCGAGACTCCCGATCCCGTCACGGGACTGATCACCAAATCCGACGGCACGTTGGTCGATCCAAGCACTGGCGGCACCGTCGACCCGGATGACGGCTCCATTCATGACGCGACCACGGGCCAGTATATCGGCCTTGCGGATCGATACCTTAATGCGACCGTATGTGCCGTTCCGGCAAAGAACTGACGTAGACCACGCAATCACGTCCCCTTTCAACGTATGACGCAGGGACGAATCTTTTTGGAGGAACCATGAGTGAAGGCAAAGGAGCAAAAGAGCCTACGAGCGTGCCACCAAGTTTCATTCCGTCATCAGGACGCAAAAAAACCATGCCGTCCACGGATTCCTCCCGCTCGCAAAGCGCACCGAGCCAGCCAGCGAGTTTCGCACCGGCGAAACGTTCTGACCATGCATCATCTGTAAAACCGGCCAAACGCACGGCGCGTCCTTCTTCCTCGGTTCCGCAAAGCTTCCAGCCTGCGGCACGGGCAACGAGCGAGACAAGAAGAAACCCTTCATCATCTCCGGTGTCCTTCGCTCCAGAACATACCCGCACGGCCAATCCAACGCAGCAGTTCCGGGGGTCATCCTCCGTCTCCACGGCGCTCCGATCTGTTCCATCCTCTCCAGCGACGGCTTCCGTGCCAAAAAGAAGACCTCGCGTCGGACGTATCGTCCTTTCCATTTTCCTTGTACTGATTCTCGCACTGGGAATAGGGGTATTCTCCGCTTGGAACTGGGTCGATGACCAGCTCAACAAACAGACCTGGCTGACATCCAAAGCGGACACCGCCGGCGAAAGCTGGCTTATTCTTGGCTCCGACGAACGTGAGGGCACCATCGGAGACGCCGGCGACGTCGAAGGTTTCAGAACCGACACCATTCTTGTACTCACCAAGCCGAAGACAGGATCGTCCTCGCTGATTTCCATTCCTCGCGATTCCCTGGTGGAAATCGATGGGAGCTATATGAAGATCAACGCCGTGGCGCAGCTGTACAGCCGCAAACAGTTGGTCAACGAGGTGGAGGACATCACCGGCCAGAAAATCAACCATGTGGCAATGGTCCGCTTCGGCGGACTCGTCAAAGTGGTCGATGCCTTGGGAGGCGTGGACCTATGCTACGACCAGAATGTGAATGACCCTTATTCGGGTATGAACTGGACCGCCGGATGCCACACCGTGGACGGCAACACCGCTTTGGCGTTCTCCCGTATGCGATATGCCGATGTGCAAGGCGATTTCGGCCGTGCCGCACGTCAGCGCCAGGTGATCAACGCCATCGTCAAGAAGGGCGCTTCCAAACAGACGCTCACGAATTTCAACAAGACCAAAAAGGTCGCCGCAGCGGCGTTGAGCTCCGTAACCGTGGATGAGAAAGCATCGACTTCCTCTCTGCTTCGGATGGCGTTGGCTTTCAAAAGCGCCTCAGGCAAGGATGGCATTTCGGGAAGCGTGTATTGGACCGATCCGGACTATTACGTCGATGGGGTCGGATCGTGCGTTCTGCTGAATGACGCGAAGAACATCCAGCTTTTCTCCGAACTCTCACACGGCACGCATTCCGCAGGAACCGTGGGCACGCTGGCCGAACAGCAAAACTGACGACACGCCGGAGGATGTGGATAACCCACATCCTCCGACCACAACCCTCATATTGGCTTGCGGCATGCCGCCGCTCTTGCCCATGCTGGCCGTATGAACAAAAAGGCCCCTCACCGTATAAGCGAACAACATCTCACTGTATTGAGTTGGAGCGCGCCTTTGCTGGCGCAGCTCATCATGCTGATTGTCATGTGTATGCAACGTCATTGGCTCTATGCGGCGATGCTCGCTCCGAGTCTGCTCGGCAGCGCATTGATGCTCATCACCATGATCATGCGCGTCAGGCATGAAGAAACGAACAGCAACACCATTACTGGAAGCGATTCGCCGGTTCCAACGCATCATAACGGAAACGAAATCGACCATGCTCAGCTTTTCGCCGACATGCCGTCCATAAGTTTTGAGCATCTGCATGGCCTGGACAACGACCCGCTCATATGGCGCACCATCGTGCGTAATTGGCTTGTCCGTTCCCCAACGAACGGCATCGGCATGTCAGAACATGGCATATTCCATATAGATCTGGCATCATCCGGACCACATGCCATGGTCGCGGGGACCACAGGCTCGGGGAAATCCGAACTGCTGATCAGTTGGTGCATGGCATTGGCGATTCGGCATAGTCCTCAAACCCTCCATTTCGTCTTTCTGGATTTCAAAGGAGGATCGACCTTCAACGCTTTGGAGCGTCTGCCGCATACCGTGGGCAACGTCTGCGATCTTGACCTCGCCCATGCCGTCCGTGAAATAGGCATCGGGCAGCGTGGAGAGCGTTTTGGGATCGGCGAGGACGAGGCGCGGCTGATGGAACGCGCCGACGAGGTTTTTACCGAACGGCAAATCGACACCCGTTTTGCCGCCGACACTGGCATCTACCTGCGCCAAAAGGGACGTGGGCACCTGCACAAAATCAATGCCGCGCAGGAACGTTGCCGCCGCGAAGCCACCCATATCGCCCGCTACGCCGCCGCCGAGCGTGACAATGATGTCGCTGCGCGTGAAATCGTTTTCCGCAAGCGCTTCGTAAATCTGCATGACGGTGGAAAGCTGCTTTTGCGGCTCGCCGGCTTCAAAGACGAACTCCGCCGTGTGGATACCCGCTTTTTCAAGCGAAGCTTTTAGACGTTCGCCGTATATCGGGAAGACGTTCGTCTCGCTGACAATCATGGCGCGGCTGCCGGGGCGGACGAGCGGGGCGATTTTTTCGCCCGCGCGGTCCAAAACGCCGTCTTCCACAATAACTTCATACGGTTTATCTGTTTTAATTTCGATCACCATTATCCGAATTTCTCCTTTTTTTCACGTGCGGAGGAAAGCAGCGCCACGAGCTCTGCCCGATCGTTTTTCGCCACCGCAGCGCGTATACGTTCTATATTGCGCACGAGTTCTTCCGTCTCGTCCGCTAATTCCTCACGGTTTGCAAGGAAAAGGTCTGCCCACAGCTCCGCATTGATGCGCGCCACGCGCGAAACGTCGCGGTAGCTGCCGGCGGAAAAGCCGCTGTGCTCATCGCAGCGCGGGCTCATGACATAAGCGCACGCCAAAACGTGCGGAATCTGGGACGTATAGGCGATCATACGGTCGTGCTTTTGCTGCGTGCAGTATTTGATGGTGCCAAAGCCCATGCTTTTTGCGAGCGATACAAGGGTATCTGTGGCGCTTTGCGGAGCTTCGCCGGGCACGAGAATATAGGAAGCGTTATAAAAGAGGCTTGCCTCACTGGCGTCGAACCCGCTGCGCTCCTTGCCCGCCATGGGGTGGCCGCCGACGTAAACGAACGGGTAGTTTTTGGCGATCTCCGTTAATTTGCCGCAGACCTGATTTTTGATGCCGCACACATCCGTGACAATGCAGCCTTCTTTAAAATGCGGTGCGTTTTCCTCGACGAAGCGCACGACATCTGCGGGATACAGACAGACATACACGACGTCCGCGTTTTCGAGCAATGACGTGCTGCCGACGGAATCGATGGCGCCGAGGGAAAGTGCGTCGAGCAGGGTATTTTCGTCACGGTCAAAGCCGATGACGGTATGCTCTGTATTTTCTTTGAGGGCCTTTGCGAGCGAACCGCCGATGAGACCCAGACCAATGATTGCGATTTGCATATCGTTCTCCCTTTCGGGTAAATTTTTACAGGCTCTTCACCGTTTCGGTGACCTTCTGCACTTTCTTTGCGAGCACGTCGAACTGATCCGGCGTGAGGGACTGTGCGCCGTCGCACAGGGCGCGGCTGGGGTCATTATGCACCTCAATGATGAGGCCGTCTGCGCCGACGGCTGCCGCTGCCATGGCAAGCGGCTCGACAAGCCAGTTGATGCCGCTGGCATGGCTGGGATCTACGATGACGGGCAGGTGGGAAAGGCGCTTTAAGATCGGCACGGCGGAAATATCGAGCGTATTGCGGGTGAATGTCTCATACGTGCGGATGCCGCGCTCGCACAGGATGACCTGCTCGTTGCCGCCCGCCATGATATACTCGGCGCTCATGAGAAGTTCTTCGATGGTGTTGGCAAGGCCGCGCTTTAAAAGAATCGGCTTATGCACGTGACCCAACTCCTTTAAAAGCTCGAAGTTCTGCATGTTTCTTGCGCCGACCTGAATGACATCGACGTCCTCAAAGAGGTCAAGGTGGCCGATGCTCATAATCTCGGTGACGATGGGCAGGCCGGTTCTTTCCTTGGCTTTTTTGAGGAGCTCGAGGCCCTCTGCCTTAAGGCCCTGGAACGCATACGGCGAGGTGCGGGGCTTGAATGCGCCGCCGCGCAGGAACGTAGCGCCTGCGGCCTTGACGCGCTCTGCGACACAGCAGATCTGCGCTTCGCTTTCGACGGAGCACGGACCCGCGATGAGCGCAAGGGAACCGTCGCCGATCACCTGACCGGTAGGAAGCTTGATGACCGTATCTTCCGGATGGAACTTACGGTTTGCTTTTTTATACGGCTCCTGCACGCGCTTAACGCTTTCTACAATATCCTGTGCGGCGATGTACTCGCTGTCTACCGCAGCGGTATCGCCGATAAGGCCGAGCACGGTGGAATGTGTGCCGACCCATGTGTTAACACTGACGTCATAACGGTCGGTGAGATTCGAAATGAAGTTTTTGACCTGTTCTTCACTGCGGTTGGCTTTGAGTACGATGATCATGTTTTTTCCCTTACCTTTCTTTTATAGGAGCCGTGCCCCGCTGCCGCTCTCGGCACAAAAAAAGCGAAGCCCATTGGCTCCGCTTGGTTTTATACTGCTCAGAATACTTCAAATTCCTCCGCGCAGAAATTTTCCGCGCGTTTTCAAGCGTTGCCCGGTATATTCACATACGACGAAAAGCACACGGTATAAAATCGTGCGCTAAAATACTTTGTAAATCGTCTTGTGAATAAAACGGACTGCATAATTTGAACCATCCTATATGTGACTCTTGCTTTGCGATTTGCAGGTTTGCTTTATCTATCCTGCATCGCCGTGTTAAAATCATACCGCCGCGCGGGCGCTTTGTCAAGAGTTTTCTTGCGGTGTTCCGGGAGAAGTTCCTTTTTTGCGTCTTCTTCTGCGGAAGCGCTTCTTTTGAGGCTGCTCCTTTTCGGAGGTATTTCCCGGCTTTTTGCGCTTCGCTTTTTCAATGGGCTCGCCGCGCAGGGCGCAAATGCGCTCTACAACGACAACCGTGGGCGCGCCGGCGTCGACGACGACGTCCGCACTTGCGAGGTATTTCGGGCGGCGCTCGTTTAAAAGGCGCTCAATCACCGCGCGGCGGTCCGGCGTCTGCAGAAGCGGGCGGCGTTTATCGTTTTTGAGGCGCTCCTGCAAGGCGGCCAGCGGTACGTCGAGATAATAGATGGTACCGCCGCCTTGATGGAAGCCCTCTACGTTCTGCGGCTGCATCAGCGTGCCGCCGCCCGTGGCGATGACGAAATGATTACTTTGCGCAAGCTCCTTTACGGTCTCGGTCTCGAGCGCGCGAAAATGCAGCTCGCCGTATTCTGCGAAAATCTCCTTGACCGTCATGCCTGTCTTCTTTTCTATGTACAAGTCCATATCGACAAACTGCATATCGAGCGCGGCGGCCAAGCGACGGCCGACCGTGGTCTTGCCGCTGCCCATGAAGCCGCTTAAAACGATATTGCCCGATTTTATGATTTCACCTTTTACTTTTTTGTCCATTTCCCGTTCCCCGTTTCTTTCGGTTCGTTATGCGCGGAAAAGCCGTGCCGTTTCCGCTTCCGCATCGCAGATGAGCTGTTCGATATCGCTGTCCTTAAACGACGCGCCGTACCAGAGCTCATGCGCGGCGACCGCCTGACAGACGAGCATGCCCATGCCGCCGACAGTTTTGAGTCCGCAGCTTGCGGCAAGCTTTAAAAATTTCGTTTTGCCGGGGTTATAGACGGCGTCGAACGCGGCTTTGCAGCGGGAGAGCACGTCTTCCCCGACAGCACTGACACCGGTTTTGGGGTACATACCGAGGCTTGTGGTGTTGAGCACGAGATCGTAGTGCTCGGTTTCCTTTGCGAGCTCGTCATAAGACAGCACGCGGAACACGCCGGTTTTGCTACGCGTGCGGCAGAGCTCCGCGAGTTCATCGCTGAGCACCTGTGCTTTTTCGAGCGAGCTTTCGCGGCAGACGATATCAAGATGCGGTGCATCGGCCGTGAGCACGGCTTCAAATGCGATGGCACGCGCCGCGCCGCCGCGGCCGAGCAGAAGAAGCTCGCCGTTAAAATCGAGCCCATAGCGCGCAAGGGCCTTTTTGCAGCCGACACCGTCCGTTGTGTAGCCGGTCATTTTGCCGTCTTCGACACGCACGGTGTTGACGGATCCGAAAAGCTTCGCTTTTTCGTCGATACCGTCGAGCAGGGGAATGATATCGCTTTTGTGGGGGATGGTGATATTGAAGCCATCGAGCGTGCGCAATGCGGGCAGCGCCTGTGTAAGGGACGGTACATCCAGCACGGAATATTCCGGCTTATGGCCTGTGAGGGAAAAGAGGCGATCATGGATAAACGGCGACATCGTGTGCCCGATGGGGTGCCCGATGACGGCAAAACGGCGAAGCTGCATTTTAAGGCTCTCCTTTAAAAACAGAAAAATTTAGCACGGAATGCGGAATTGCTATTGACAAATAAGCCGTGCATCCATACAATGTATGTGAAGTACACCCCGATTGTATCATGCCTGCGGCGTTTTGTCCATACGGCAGACGGTGCAGTACTTGACAAATACTACACGATAGGAGGAAAATTAAATGGTTCTGGAGAAAGTTATCGATATTATTGCTGAGGAGCTCAGCGTAGATCCCTCCGAGATCACCGAGGATTCCAACCTGGTTGAGGATCTGGACGCAGATTCCCTTGCTGTTGTTGATCTTGTCATGTCCATCGAAGATGCTTTCAACGTAGAAATTCCGGATACGGAAGTTGAAAACCTCAAGACGGTTGGCGAAATCGTTCAGTTCATCGAAGAACATCAGGGTCAGTAATTTTTGCGCTCTGCGTGAAATTTTTCGCCTTGTGCAAAACGATATGAAAACACCGGGAGCGGCTTTCTGGCTGTTCCCGGTGTTTTTTTCGCTGATTTAATTTATTCCGATGGACAGCTGTTTTGTTGGTACTCTGTTTCTGTAAATTAGTTTAAGCTAACTTTGAATTCTTTATGTATAAGTATCTTTGGTACAAATTGCACCGAATCGTACAAGGAAAGAAGAAACGAACCTTCTTTTCTGTTTTTTTTAATAAAATCTTAGGCGGCCCGCATAAAGATGGCTGCCGCTCTTGCTTTTCAGGAAAATTCCCTGTATAATAAGAAAAGATATGCCCGCTTTGGGCCCGGCGGCACAGCGTTTGCCGCACGAATCGTGAAAGGACTGAATTTTTTGGCGAATCAGAAGAAGATGGTCAACGACATCACTTCCATGGACGTTGACTTTTCCAAATGGTACACCGATATTGTTAAAAAAGCCGAGCTGATGGATTACTCCAGCGTAAAAGGCTGCATGATCATCGAGCCATACGGCTACGCGATCTGGGAAAACATTCAGCATGAACTGGACGATCGCTTTAAGGCGACGGGTCACCAGAACGTTTACATGCCGCTGTTCATCCCGGAATCCCTCCTGCAGAAGGAAAAAGACCACGTAAAGGGCTTTGCGCCTGAAGTGGCCTGGGTAACGGAAGGCGGCAGCGAGAAGCTGAGTGAGCGCCTGTGCGTACGCCCGACGAGTGAGATTCTCTTCTGCGAGCATTACCAGAAGATCATCAACTCTTACCGCGACCTGCCGAAGCTCTACAACCAGTGGTGCTCCGTTGTGCGCTGGGAGAAGACGACCCGTCCCTTCCTCCGTTC
>OLVX01001467.1_pt1 | contig 19942 bp, 17 predicted proteins | sample 1673271 | NCBI WGS metagenome assembly OLVX01 (sample SAMEA3178939, study PRJEB25190) | human gut metagenome | biome: human gut; feature: human-associated habitat; material: faeces | place: Austria | collected 2013
TCAGGCCCGCGTCCACAGCGCCGTGGTCGACGCTCGGCAGCAAATCGACGTTGTAGCCGAAGCGCTTGAAAATGGGCACGAGCAGCTCGAAGTGGTACGGGGCCATCTGCGGAGCCAAAATCGTGTAGCCCGCTTCCTTCATCTCCTCGGTGAACTGCACGCGTTCGAACTCGGTCGAGGTGGCCTCGCGCTGCTTGAAGCGCTCGCGAGCTTCGGGCGCGGCTTTTTCCGTGAAGGTCGCCGGGGGCTCGATGGCCTGGGCTACGGCCTCAATGGCAGCGGCGTCGACGGAGCCAGCCGCCTGCTTGCTGGAGCCTGCGGCTTCGGCGGCTGCGACGCGCGTTTCGGCCTCGGCCAGAAGTTCTTTCACATCGAGGCTGCACGCGGGGCATTCCTGCGCGGCGGCTTTGGCGTCGGCCTCTTCGTCGGCCTGGTCTTTCAACGCCGCGAGCAGGCTGCGCACGCGAATACGGGCGGCGCCCAGGTTGGAGACCTCGTCGATTTTGAGCACGGTGTAAATTTTGCCGGCGCTTTCCAGAATCTCTTGCACCTGGTCGGTGGTGAGCGCATCCAGGCCGCAGCCGAAGCTGTTTAGCTGAATAAGGTCGAGGTCGCGGCGTTCGGCGGCAACCTTCGCGGCGGCGTAGAGGCGCGTGTGGTACATCCACTGGTCCACCAAGCGAATGGGACGCTCGAGTGTGCCCAAGTGCGCGATGGAGTCTTCCGTAAGCACGGCCAGGCCGAAGCTCGTGAGCAACTCGGGAATCGCGTGATTGATTTCGGGGTCGTTGTGGTACGGGCGGCCGGCCAGCACAATGCCGTGCGTGTCGGTTTTCTCCATCCACAGCAGGGTTTCGGCGCCCTTCTCGCGAATGTCGCGCTTGAAGGCTTCGTCTTCGGCCCACGCGGCGTCAACCGCGGCGTCGATTTCGGCCTGCGTGGGCGCGGCAACGCCTTCGCCCATGAGCTCGGGGTGCGCCTGCACAAGCTCTACCATCAGGCGTTTCTTCAGGTGGTCTTTCTTGTCGTACGGCAGCCACGGATTCAAGAACTGCACATCGCTCTCGCGAAGCTCGTCGATATTCAGGCGCAGCGCCTCGGCATAGCTTGCCACGATGGGGCAGTTGAAGTGGTTGCCCGCGGTTGCGTCTTCCTGGCGCTCCCACTTGCTGCAGGGGAACCAAATGAAGTCAGGGTGCTTCTCGAGCAGGTTCATGATGTGGCCGTGCGAGAGCTTCGCCGGGTAGCACACGCTTTCCGACGGCATGCTTTCGATGCCCGCCTCGTAGGTCTTCTTCGTGGAGGGATCGGAAAGCACCACACGCCAGCCCAGCTTCGTGAAGAAGGTGAACCAGAACGGGTAGTTTTCATACATCGAAAGCGCGCGCGGAATGCCTACAGTGCCGCGCGGGGCGGCGTCGGGCGCGAGCGGCTCGTAGTCGAACAGGCGATGGCTCTTGTATTCGAACAGGTTGGGCACGTCGCTCTTCTCGTTGAGCACGCCTGCGCCCTTCTCGCAGCGGTTGCCCGTGATGAAGCGGCGGTGCTTGCCGGTGGCTTCATCTTTGCCGAAGTCGTTCACGGTAAGCAGGCAGTGGTTCGCGCAGGCCTTGCAGCGCACGGTTTTGTGCGTGGGGGCCAAGGCCTCAAGCGCGGCGGCGCCGAGCATGGCAGTGTGCACGTCGGCGGTTTTGCCCGCGCGTTCGGCTGTGCGCACGGCGGCCTGGTAGCGGTCGCGCGCCAACAGGGCCGCGCCATAGGCGCCCATGTTACCCGCGATGTCGGGGCGCACGGCATTCACGCCGGCGAGCTGTTCGAAGGCGCGCAGCACGGCGTCGTTGAGGAACGTGCCGCCCTGTACGATAACTTTCGTGCCGACTTCTTTGGGGTCGCGAATTTTAATGACCTTGAACAGGGCGTTCTTGATAACGGAAATGGCCAAGCCCGCGGCGATATCGCCCACAGTGGCGCCCTCTTTTTGAGCCTGCTTCACACGGGAGTTCATGAATACGGTGCAGCGGCTGCCCAGATCGACAGGGTTTTCGGCGGCGTTCGCGGTTTTCGCGAACTCGGTCACGTCGAGGTTCAGGCCTGCAGCGAAGCTCTCGATGAAGCTGCCGCAGCCCGAAGAGCATGCCTCGTTGAGCATGATATGGTCGATAACGCCGTCTTTCACGCGCAGGCACTTCATGTCTTGGCCGCCGATGTCGAGAATGAACTCGACGCCCGGCAGCATTTCCTGTGCGCCGCGAAGGTGCGCGACGGTTTCGATTTCGCCGGAGTCGACGCGTAGCGCCTCGAGCAGCAGGCCCTCGCCGTAGCCGGTCACGGTTGCATGCCCAATGGTGACTTTCGGCTGGCCGTCGGCTGCGGTGGGCAGCGCGGCGTACATTTCGGCGATCGCGCGCTTGGCGGTGCCCAAAACGTCGCCCTTGTTGTTGGCGTAGAAGGTCCACAAAAGGCTGCCGTCTTCGCCGATGAGGGCCGATTTGAACGTGGTGGAGCCGGCGTCGATGCCCAGGTAGGCCACACCTTCGTAGGTGGAAAGGTCGGCGCGCTTCACCTTTTCGGTTGCGTGGCGCGCTTCGAATTCGTCGAATTCGGCTTTGTTGGCGAACAGCGGAGGCAGGCGCACGACTTCGCTGCCCTGAATGTCGCCAAGGCCGCGCAGGCGTTCGAGCACGTCGGCAAGCAGCTCGGGCGTGGCGGTTTTCTTGCCGCACAAAGCGGCACCGCTCGCGACGAACAGGTGGGCGTTCTTCGGGCGAATGGCGTGCTCATCGTCGAGATTCAGCGTTTCGCAGAAGCGTTTATCCAGTTCAGAGAGGTACTGCAAAGGGCCGCCGAGCAAGGCGACGTTGCCGCGAATGGGGCGGCCGCATGCGAGGCCCGAAATGGTCTGCGTTACGACGGCCTGGAAAATGGAGGCCGCGATGTCTTCTTTGCGGGCGCCTTCGTTCAAAAGCGGCTGCACGTCGGTTTTGGCGAACACGCCGCAGCGGCTCGCGATGGGGTAAATGGTGGTGTGGCTCTTTGCGAGCTCGTTCAGGCCGCCAGCGTCGGTGTCGAGCAGGGCCGCCATTTGGTCGATGAACGCGCCCGTGCCGCCGGCGCAGGTGCCGTTCATGCGCTGTTCGATGCCATTGTCGAAGTAGATGATCTTCGCGTCTTCGCCGCCGAGCTCGATGACGACGTCGGTTTGCGGAATGAAGGTCTCAACGGCGGTTTTGCTCGCGATGACCTCTTGAACGAAGTCGATGCCGAGCCACTGCGCGAGCAGAAGGCCGCCCGAGCCGGTGATGGCGATGGTCATGGGCGTTGCCGGGTATTGCTCGGCCGCCTCGCCCACCACTTCCACGATGGTCGCGCGAATGTCGGCGTGGTGGCGGCGATAGCACGAGTACAGAATCTCGTTGTTGTCGTCGAGCACGGCCACCTTCACCGTGGTGGAGCCTACGTCGATGCCAATGTGGAGCGGCGCCTGGCTCGCGGCGCCTGCGGCGGCGATTGCCTGCTTGTCGTTGGTTTCAGCCATGTTGGTCCCCTTTTACATTTTGATGGATTCGCCCGGCTTGATGAACAGCAGGCGCATCGAGATAAGTGCCATTTCTTCGGAGGTCTCGGTCATTCCTGAATCGATCCATTCGCTGATCACGCCCAGGTAGGCGCCGGAATAAAACGAGATGTAGTAGCGCGTGAACGCTGAAGGGTCGTTCTGGTAGCGCTCGTGCAGAAGCGATCGCACAAAGCGCCCGCACACGGCTTCGCGAAGGCGCATGCCGAAACGGGCGTCGCCGCCCGGGCCGAGCATCGCGTGCAGGAAGGGGCCCTCTTCGCGCAGATAGTCGTAGAGTTCTACGAGCATGGGAAGCGGGCGGTGCGTAAGGCTGCATGCGGCGAGTTCGCGCAGCTTGATGTTCTGGAATTTCGCGAGCACCCCGCCGAGGCCTTCGATGACTTCGTCTTCAAAGGAGGCGAGCAGGCTTTCTTTGTCGCGGAAGTGGTTGTAGAACGTGCCGCGGTTCAGGCCGGCGCTCGTGCACAGGTCGCCCACCGAGAAGCCGTCGATGCCGCGTTCTTCGACGAGCGTGATGAAGGCTTCGCGCAGCGCGGCGCGAGAGCGGGCGATGCGCGGGTCGCGCTCGGCTGCGGCGGTTGTAGCGGGCGCGGGTGCCGCGACTGCTGTGCCAGTTGCCGAGTCCGAGGCGGGCATTGGCGCTGCGGCCTCTAGCGCTGCGTGCGCCTCATGCACTTTGGTGGCGGTATTCGATGCCGTCAAATGTCCCCCTTGGGTTCAATTATCTGGTCTATTAAACAGGTTGATTATTATTCAACACTTTGTTCAATAGTGCATTATACGGCTCGAAAACATGCTCGGCAACAAACTATGGAGGGCTTGTTATCGATTTGACAATTGGGGCCTTGGAACGATGGTCTAGCGGCAGAGTGCCTGGAATGCTGATGTTTGGATTTCCAATAAACCTAACGGATGCTGAAAATGCTAACTGAAGCTGAAAAAACTAACGCAAGCTAAAAAAGCTAACTGGCGCTAACCAAAAGAAGGCTTCAAAGATTGGCGCCTCTAGCAAAAGAGACGCCAATTATGTTCGATGCTCTCATTCGGCGAATTTCCGCATGATGTCGCGCAGCTGCCACATCTATGGGCCAGGAAAACAGGCAGGCGCTGGATATCAACCTCGATTCCGTCGTGAGCGATTCGTGTGAGCCGGGGCTTATGTCCATCGCTGCGCGCCTGCTCAAAGACGGCTGCACCGACATGGGAAGCTTTATTGTGTCGCCCGCATGCCTCTATATCGCAATTGAAACGTTGGCGAGGGGCGCCAAAGGCGAAACGCTTAACGAGCTCGAATCGGTCCTCGGCGGTGCGGAGGCACGTCGTGATGCCTGTTCCCTTCTGTTCGCGAAAGACCCCGAACAAACTGTGAGCGATTACCGCCTTGCCATTGCGACATCGCTATGGGCGAACAAGTTCACCTCTCCCCTGCGGTGAAACTTCGGCCGCACAATAGCGGATTTACACGGCAAGACGGCAGAGGTTGATTTTGAATCGTCCGAAGCCAAAGCCCTCATGTCATCGTGGTTGAGCAAGAACACGGGCGGTAAGTTCACCTCTGCGCCCGAGATGGATGCCGATACCGTTTTCGCCATCATAAGCGCTCTCTGCTTCAAAGACAGCTGGGTCGACCCCTTGGATGATGAAGATATCGAAGTGGTTTTCCGTGCGCCCGAGCCCCAGTCCGACGTCGCAATGATGGGCGGATTTGGTTCGTATGGGCACTTGCTTAGCACGCGCGAGGCAATCGCGGTTTCTTGGCCCATGCAATCTGGCGCTGTCGCTGTGTTCGCCATGTCCAACAATGGCGCGACGCTCGACGATTTCGTGCAGAGTGGGGCGGCTTGGGATGCCATTTTGCGTTGTCGCATGCGCAGGGGAACCACCCGCCCCAAGGGTGGCATTGAACTCTTCGTGCCGCAGTTCGAGCTGCGCTCCGACGATCGCGACCTTGGGGGCGTGCTTCGCTCTCTGGGAATCGAGAAAACATTTTCTCCAGGAGCCGATTTCGGGAACATAACCGAAACGGATGCTATGGTGAGCAGAGTCGTTCAGAACGCCGTGCTCAAGCTCGACCCCAACGGGGCGGAAGGCGCGGCATATACCATCTTTGCTGTGCCAGCGGGTTACACGCCCGAACCTATGCCAGAACTTGTGAGGGTTGTCTTCGACCGTCCGTTCGCGTTCGCCATCTTCTCGCATTCCGGCGCGCCATTGTTTGTTGGGGTATATAGAGGCGCCTGATGAATAGGCTGACCGCGAGTCGAGCTTTGACCAAATGGTGCGACGTCGATGGTTGTGCTATCGGCCTTCCTTTCGGGCCGAAGCATTTCAAGTTTTTTCATAAGGCGGTTGAATTCCTGGACTGCAAAATGCGATACTTTATTTGCCGAATAGGCGTGAGCCTTGCAGGCGTCAGATTGGCGAGGTACGTACCTCGCCTTTTCTATTGATTCGCTTGGGGAGCGTTATATGGTAAACCGTTTGAATCTCCATATCGACGAATCAGGTAGCCAGGATTTCTCGGAGGGGCGCTATATTGTTGCTGTCGTTCTCCACGACCATTCTGCCAATATCGCTGATCCAATCGACCGCTATGAATGTCGGCTTTCTATTGCTGGACTTCCCAATATACCTTTCCATGGAAAAGATTTGCTGCATGGCAACCAAGATTATGCGGCGGTGTCGCCTGGGGATAGGAAGCGATTGCTTGCTCAATTCGCTCGGTTCGTTCGTGAGCTTCCATTTTCTTTCTTTGTTTTGTGGTATGGCGTTTCTGACGCCCGCAATAGAGAGGAACTCGAGGCGCGGATTAGGCGTGATCTCGCCCTGTTCGTTTTTGATCGCTTGCCTTATTTTCAGTTGTTCGATGTAATTGCCGTTTACTACGATAATGGACAAGGGGCAGTTAGTATAGCGTTGCGCGATGCCCTTGACTTTGCTCTCGCTAAAAATGTAGCTGACTATCGAGACGCCGATCCTAGCGCACGCAGGCTTCTCCAAGTGGCCGATTATATTTGCACCGTTGTTCGCGTCTCGGATGATTACGACGCCGGCAAGCAGACGAAGACCCACGAGCGTTTCTTTGGAAATCGTCGAAGCTTTATGCAGTCGTTCAAAAAACAGCTTGATCGGAAGCTGTTCAACTGAATGGCATGCTTGGAATCGCGCCCCGGCGTGTGTAATGTCCGACGATAGCTTCTTGGTCGCGCTCTATGAAAACGCCCTGGGGTTCGCGGAAAACAATCTGTCTCGCGAAAACCTTAATGCGCGCCCCTTTTCGAGAATCCCGATTTGCTGCGCAACGTCGACCCGAAGAGACGCTTAGGCAGAATGCATCACCTTATTCCTCTTTTTAATCGCCCCGTTGACGTTTTCGGCATAGGCTTCGTAGTTTTCTGGCTTTAGGGGGCACAGAGGCGCGAACATTTCGACTTCCCCCTCTTTCGTTACGAATGAGCCGGTAAGTTTTTGCCTTTCGCAGAAGCCTCGGAAGTCACTGAAGTATGCGAAGTCTTCAGCATAGTATTGAAGAGAATCGAAGATGCGCATCAAATTCGCCTTCGCTTTCTTGAACTGTTCTTCGCTGGGAAAGAGTTTCGACACCTCCTCCATAAACGCCGATGCATAGCGTTGGGAATTAGTCGATGAGACCTCAGAGCAGTCGAAGAATACTTTCAGGCACAGCAATGTTGCATCGATTCTGTCGTAAACGCCCCTTTCCCCGCTGCGGGCTTGATTTAACGTCTCGTGCGGCCCGCCGTTACTTCCTCGTGGGAACAGGATATGGCCTCCAAGCTTTCGACTTTCTTTAAGGAACGCGCGAATGCGGGAGTCCGCCTCTGGGGCGTCAACCCCGTGTTCTGAATAGTAATCTTTAAGCCAGTACACGCTTGGGCCAAGGTAGTCCACGGAGAGCAGAATCGTTTGGCCGCCCGATGGCGCCTCGATGTCTCGGAAGGGGCCGCACCCATAATTCTTCTCGGCAGAAACTCGCGCTTCATTCGTCTGAGCTCCCCAAAAAGCCTCTAATAAATCTTCTTTGAGAACTATTGATTCGGAATCGGGGTCGGGACGATTGCCGAGATCGTAGTTTGCCGTGGCCAAATCGTGCAGGTAATTGAACTCGAGAGAATGCATTGGGCCCCCATCTGTTAATGCGTTCATGGTTTCGCCCGCTGTTTAAACGCGGTGATCCGCGCGCAGGTTGTCCACGTCGCTAAAGGCTTCTCTTGTGCGGCCACTGCTCCCAGTACTTCCCCGTGCTTTCGTCGTAGGCAAGCACGGGGATCTGCCCCGTTTTCATGACAGCGCCGTCAATATAGAAATGCGATGCGCCGTCGTGCCACACGCCTTCGTAGCCTGCGGTACCTGAAACCGTTTCGGTGGCGATGTGTCCGCTTATGACGTCGAGTTCGAATTTCTGCCCCACGAATTCCGGCTGCATGGTCGTGAAGGCTTCCTCGAATGTGCCTATACGCCATAAATCGCCTGCGTCTTCGTCGATGCCGGCATGCACGAAGACTTGCTTGTGTGGCGTTTCGTGGTAATACGGAAGCTTTCGTATCCAGGCGAGAACATCGGCGTGGTTCGCCTTCATGCAATCGACGACGAATCGGTAGGCTTCTTCGAATCTTCTGCGCGTGAGCAGGCGTTTTACCTGACTGAACTCATCTTTCTCAAGAAAGCTTTTTGCAGTGGCGAGGTTGGAATCGGCAAGAATCCATCCTTGAGTAAACGCCGGGTCGCCGACCATGGCGCAGTATTCCAGCAGCATTTCCTCATGGTTGCCTCTTAAGGCTATCACCTGGTTGGGATAATCGCGCTGGAGCCCCATGATCTTTTGGTAAACCTCAAGGCTTGCCGGACCCCGGTCGCAGTAATCGCCGCATAGGATGAGTATTGAATGCTCATCTGATAGGTCGACGAAGGAAAGCGATTTTTCGAAGGCGTCGATGCAGCCATGGATGTCGCTCATTGCGTAAATCATAGGCGGGCTCTTCCTGAGTTGTGGCCGTTTGCGATGGGACGATTTCTTTTCCCAATAAGATACGCGGGTGTACTCCCGCCATATATAATACGGGAGTACACCCGCCTTGTCAATAAGAAAAAGAGAACAAGGGCTTTTGCCCATAGGCCTTTCTTTTTAGTTATGACAGGCGGTTGAAGACGCCGTTGAAGCAGTCGCGTTCACGATGTTCGATGGCATACAGTGCGCGCAGCACGGCTCGCAATGCGAAATTGTTATACACCATGCGCACGCCTGGGAAATCGAGCTTTGCGAGCGCGGCGCGAAAAGTTTCGAGCTTCAAGAAGAACGCTTCGGATCCAAACAAGGAGGCTTCGTAGCGTGTGGTCCCGTCGAAAGAAGCGGGAACGTCGAATACGGCGAGCGGCATGCCCATAAGCGCGTAAAAATCGATCTTGCCGTATTGTTCTTCGTACGATTCGACGCGCTCGAGCGCATATTCGATGCAGGCGGTAAAAGAAGGCATGTTGGAGATGTCGTCCCTTACGCAGCATTTCGCGGCATAGGGAGCAAGGATGGCGACCTCTCGGGCGCATTTCACGTTCTTCTTTTGCAAGGCCATGCGGTTTTCCCTTAAGTGATACGGGTTCGATGCGGAATAGCGTCCTAATTATGCGGGTGTTCGCCCGCTTTTGCAAACGATTGCTTTCCTTGAAAGACTCACTAACACGTGTCACTGCGCGGCAGTGGGCGGCTTCGCGGGGCGTGAGCGTTAAGGTTCAGTGGTCCTCGCGGCGACTTGCTGCTGCGCGGCGGGCCCCGAAGATGGCTCGTGGACCAATACGTTCATGGGCAACGACGGCGTGCCCTTCGAAATCGAGCTCACCTGGAACCGTGGACGCGTTGAACCCTACGAGAATGACGGCAAAGACATCCATATCGCTTTCGCCGTGGACGACTTTGACGCCGCCCACGAACTTCATGAAAAGATGGGCTGCATTATTCGCGAGAACCCTCGCATAGGCCTTTATTTCATCGCCGACCCCGAGGGTCAGTGGATTGAGATTCTGCCTGCCCGCTAAGGCGAAATTAACGACGGAATAGCGCAGCACGCGGCGCTGCATGATTTTTCGCCGAGCGAAGCGTTGCTAGACATCTTCTCGCTCGAACGGTACCCATGCAACGCCGCTCGGCGTTTCGACGTGCTCGAGGCGCACGCCGAATGATTGCTCGATTGCACTCTGCACGGCCGCTTCGCCGGGCGCGCCCTGCGCTGCCAAACGCCCGCGTTCCATCACGAATACGGCATCGGCCACCGAAAGCGCCAAGTTCAAATCATGGATTACCGCGATAACCGTTTTGCCACGCTCGCGCACTCGGCGAACGAGGCGCATCATGTCGAAACACGCCGCCGCATCCATGAACGATGTGGGCTCGTCGAGCAACACGACGGGTGTGTCCTGCGCCAGCACCATCGCCATGCGCGCCCGTTGCCGCTGCCCGCCCGATAGGCTTCGCAACGGTCGGTCGCGTAAATCGTAGACGCCCGCAAGAGAAAGCGTCTCGTCAATGCATTGCGCATCGGTCTCGTCGAGCCGAGATAGCGGCCCGTGATGCGGAAATCTTCCGCACGCCGCCAGCTCGCGCACCGTCATCATGGGCGCTTCTTGCTGCTGCACGAGCACGCCCAATCGCCGCGCCCTCTCGCGCGGATTCAACGACGCAACGTCGCGCCCTTGAATAAGCACGCGACCCGAAGCGGGCTTTATAAGCCCCATGGCGAGTTTCGCGAGCGTTGATTTTCCGCACCCGTTCGGTCCAACGATGCAACTGATCTGCCCTTTCGCGAAAGATGCGGAAAAGTCGTTGAACAGGGCATTTCCGCCGTATCCAAATACGACGTTCTCGAAATCAAGCTCGCCCATCGACCTCCCCTTTCCGCGAACGAAGAATCAAATAGATGAAGAACGGGCCTCCAACGAGCGCCATGCAAATGCCCACGGGAATCTCGAACGGCGCGAACAGCGTGCGCGCGATGGTGTCGCACGCGCATACCAGAATGGCCCCCACGATTGGCGAGAGCACCAGCACGCGTCGGTTGTCGTGTCCTGCGACGTAGCGCACCACGTGCGGAACGATGAGGCCCACGAAGCCGATGAGCCCCGAGAAGCACACCGCCGCGCCTGCCAGTAACGCGGCAAGCGAAAGCAACGCAAGTCGCGTGCAATTCACGTTCAGACCCAGTGCGTGCGCCCCCTCATCGCCGAGTGACAGAATGTTCAGGCGCGTTCCCTGCCCCATGGCTAAAATCAGCCCTGCGCAAATCATGATTCCAGGTATGGCAAGTTCTGACACCATGACGCCCGAGAGGCTTCCCACCAAAAAGCCTGACGAATTTACGTACGCATCGGGGTTGAAAATAAGAACGGTGTTCATGCCTGCCGTGAAAATCGCCGTGAGCGCCATGCCTGCGAGCACGATAGTCAAGCGCGAGGCGCCTGCGTACGCCGACACGAAGAACACGAGCAGCGCCGAGGCGAGCGCACCTAAAAACGCCGCTGCCGCCGATATGCCCAGCGCATGAGGAGCGACGCAGGCGAACAGCAGCACGAACAGGCCCGATCCGGCATTCACGCCGATGATGTTTGGGCTGGCCAGGGGGTTGTTGAGCGTCGCCTGAATGAGCGCGCCCGCTTCGGCCAGCGCAGCACCGGCCAGCACGCCGCCCAGCACGCGCGGCACGCGCACGTTCGCCAGCACGTTGTTTGCCATGTCGGATGCGTTGCCCGCCACGAATGCAGCCACGTCGGTCGCGCCGATGGCGGAAGAGCCCAACGACAGGCTAGCGAACATCACGGCGGCCAACGCCACCAGTGACAGCAGGAACATCGCCCGAAAACGGCGGCCCTCGTGCTTCGGGGCCGCCGCGTTGGTTGTTTGGTTATTGCGCACCGGTCGGCCTATTCGCTATACAACGCGTCGTAGAGGAACTGATACGCCTGGTCCCAATTGTTGTTGGGTTTGTACTGGAACAGCTTCGGGTCGAGCGTGATCACGCGGTTGTTCTTCACGGCATCAAGCTGCGCCCATGCGGGGTTGGCCGTCGTTTGGTCTTCGAGTGCCTGCCGTGCTGCCTCGTCGGTGTCGCCCATCGGAAGCAGGAAGATTGTCGTCGGATTGGCCTCGATCAGGGCTTCAAGGCTGTAGTCGGAAAGCAGGCCCTTGTTGGAGTCGGCGATATTTTCCGCGCCCAGCTCGGAAAGCATGACGCCCGTTTGCGTGGAGGACGACTGCACGCGCGTGCCGCCCGAGTACGTGGTGAGCACTACCGCGCTGCCGGCTTGCTTGCCTTCGGCCTTCGCGCGAATCTCTTCAATTTTATCTGCCGGCGCCTGGCCGTTTTCCGCAAATGCCTGCTCGTTGCCCGTGATGTCGCAGCACGTGCGCAGCATGCGCAGGTAGTCGTCGAACGTGGACACTTTGAAGTAGGCAACGGGGATGTTCGCCGCAGTGAGCGTGTCGGCGAGCTCGGTTTGCGCAACCCGAGCTCGATCCCGTGAGAATTACGAAGTCGGGGTTCAGCGCGATGATCGATTCGGCGTTAAGCGAAGAGAAATCGCCGATTTTCTGTGCGTCGGAAGTGATGCCGTAATCGGAAAACGCGTCGTTGGAAGCGCCTACCAGCGTGCCGCCGGCCAGCTCCCAGATGTTCGCGAAGCTGCCCATGCCGGCAACCACGCGGTTGTGCGAGGCGACGGTTACCTCGCGGTCCAAATCGTCGGTGAACGTATAGGATTCCTGCGAGGCGGAAGCGGTCGCTTGCGCGTTGTCAGACGCGTTCGAATCAGTCTGCGACGAGCAGCCTGCCAGGGAAAACGCGCCCACGCCCATGGCGAGCGCGCAAGAAATCGCAATCGTGCCTTGCGCGATTTTCTTCATCGTATGCTCCTTTTCGTTATGCTCAGTGGCGCTATTGGCGTTCGCTGGCCGCGGCTTGCTGCGCGTTCTTTCGGCTCCAGGCGCAGTAGTTGTCTTGGCCCAAGATGTCGTCGTCGTGGTAGTACGCGGCGCGGGCGCGACAGCCGCCGCATACGCCCTTGTAGTCGCAGGTTCCGCACGCGCCCTTGTACGCTTGCGTGCGCAGTTTCTGGAATACGGGGCTTTCGCGCCAGATTTCGTCGAAGGGCTGTTTGCGCACGTCGCCGGCGTCTTCGGTCATGTATGCGCATGCGCGCACAATGCCTTCGCTGCCCACGACGCAATAGGTCAGGCCCGCCAGGCAGCCGCGCGTGTAACGTGTTTGCACGCCGATTTGTTCTGCAATGCGCATGAACTGCGGCGCGCACGTGGGCTTCACCTCGATGCCTGCGTCGCGGCCGGCGCGCAGGATGTCGGCGAGCAACTGCTCGTTTTGCTCGACGTCGATGCTTTCATCGGAGATGTCTTTGCCGCGGCCGACGGGCACCAGGAAGAAGACTGAATGGTTCATCGCGCCGAGTTCTTTCGCAAATCGCGTGATGTCGCAAATCTCGTTGCGGTTTCTGTCGACCACGGTGGTGTGGATCTGGAACGGCAGGCCGACGCTTTTGCATGCTTCGATGCCCGCAAGCGTGGCCGCGTGGGCGCCGGGCACTCCGCGGAAGATATCGTGCTTTTCGGCGTCGAGGCTGTCAATGCTAATGCCCATGGCGCAGGCGCCCGCCTCTTTGAGCTTGCGCGCGATTTCGGGCGTGATAAGCGTGCCGTTGCTGCCGAACACTGGGCGCAGGCCGCACGATGCTGCGTGTGCGACCAGCTCGAAAATGTCGTCGCGCATAAGCGGCTCGCCGCCGCTGAAAATCATGATTTTGAAGCCAGCGCGTGCGATTTGGGAAATCATCGTGCGCGCTTCTTCGGTTGAGAGCTCCCTGCTATCGCATTCGTCTGCGTCTTGGTAGCAATGGGCGCACTTCAGGTTGCATCGGTTCGTGGTCATCCACGATACGATCATTGTTCCCCCTTTGATCGAAATTGTGACGGGGAATGACGATAGGTGGTGACGTTGCGTCGTGGCCAATACCGCGTTTGACGTAAACGTGTCGTTATGCCTGCGTATTTGCGTTGGCGTGGGAGCAATCGAGCGCGTCTTGCAGGAAGCTGAGCGTGCGGCGTTGAATGCCGGCGTAAAAGTCGCGGCCGTATTGCTTGGGCCCCGAGCTGCGCTGGCACGCGAGGCGCTTCAGTCCGGCAAGAGCATGGGGCATGCCGCCTAAGCTGGAGAAGCGAATGGCCAACGCCTTCGCGCGGTCGTCGGTGACTAAAACGCCGTCGTGCATCGCCTCGATGGTGTCGCCCATGAGTTGGTGCCAGCAGGTTACTTCTTCACGTGAAAGCTCGGGAATGGGGCATTCCTCAAGCGCCTCGCCGGTGATGGCCGACCAGAGCATGTCTTCGCGGTCTTGCGCGACGCCCACGGTGGCGGCAAGTTCGCTCCAGTTCGTCTGGTCGCGGTTTGCAAGGTGGGCGCGCAGCCCCTGCACGACGTTCATGTCTCGTAGGATTTTCGCGCTTTCGCGCTCAAGTTCGGCCTCGCGGTGCGCGAGTGCGTCCGTCAATTCTGCCAGCGAGTCGCTTCCCTCGCCTTCCTGAATTTGCGAGAGCGAAAAGCCCAGGTACTTCAAGGTGATGATTCGGTTGAGGCGTTCCTCGTCGGCTGGCGAGTACAGGCGCAAGTTTTGCTCCCCTTTGCAGGTGGGATGGAGCAATCCGCGCTGGTCGTAGTATTGAATGGTGCGCACGGTCACGCCCACGCGCGATGCCAACTCGCCTACCGTCATGAGGCCTCGAGTGCCTTGTTCGCCCATGTTTCCCCCTGTTTTGTGTGCGCCAATCGGTTTGCGTGCGGCGCAGCCTTACGGCCAAAGTGATGTGATGCCATAGCGGTTCTTCGCCCGCTTCAACCTTCAGGATATGACGTTACGTCATCTTCGAAGTCTTGGGTGCCAGGTCCCCTGGGGTTCAGACAATCAACGGTCGCATGCCCGTGGACTGCGTTGTTTGCATTACTTGAATACGTCGAGCGTGGGTTAACGTTGGGGTTTTCGCCACAGGATTCATCATGATGTGGCGTCCGCATTTGCGGAAGTCGTAGATCTTGCTGATCTTGCGTGTTCGCGACGCTTTTGCCTCGACCGCAACGAAAGGGTAACGTTCTGGTGCGGGGCGTGCGTGGGTTTTAGAATCGCGCTCATGGAAAACGTGAGAACATATATTTCAGAGGGGCAGCTCGGCGCTGTCGAGGGGCGAGGTCCTGTCGCCGAGGAACGGGTCGAGATATCCGAGGATGCGGCTTTCGAGGACAAGACTAAAACCGCCGAAAGGCTGGCAGACCAGTCGCCTCTCGCTCGTGGCATTCGTCAGGCGTTTATGTATTACGGCGTGTCTATTGTGCAGACATTCGTCGAGTTCGGCATGTTTGCCTTGGCTCAGCTCGCGTTGCCGACGGGCGTTGCGAACGGCATTGCCGTCGCGTGTTCAGGTTCATTCAATTTCCTTATGAACCGCAATATCACGTTCAAGGCGTCGAGTAACTTCTGGCGTAGCGTGGTGCTGTTTGTCGCCCTGTACGTTTGGAACTTCTTGTTCGGCACCTGGTTCATAGGCTGGGCGGCTGCATCGTTCGGTTGTTCCGAAATGATCGGCAAATTCATCACCATGATGATGCAGGGTATTTGGGGTTTCTGCCTGTGCAAATGGGTCATTTTCCGCTAGGGCGTCTGCGCCGCTGCAGGCGCGCGATCTTTGCGTTTCCGCCTTTCTCATGCGGGTATTCTTTGATGGGGGCGGCACGCTGTAGGTTTGTGTGCTCTGTGCGCATGTGCTTCCGCTTCGCATACGAGCTTCTTTGTTCTAGTTTCGCCGAAAACGTGTCCCGAATTTGGTGATTCTGACACAAATTTGCGGTTGTGAACGATTTTTCGTCACGCTGAAGGGCTTTTCTGAACGCTTTAGCAGGTGACACGCTTCTGACCTGGTCTTTTGTAGAGCTCTTTTTGCATTCCGAAAAATCCATCGTTCACAACCGCAAATTTGTGCCAAAACGGGAAAGAAACGGACACGTTCATGATAGAGTGCATCGCATAATCCCTAGATGCGGAAGACGTTGCCATCACGGAAGATACCGTCATCACGGAAGACGTCGCCATTATGGAAGACGACGCCACTATTTCGGAAGACGTCGCCATCGCAGAAACGTCGTTGTCGCCGAAGCTGCATCTGGTGTATTACGAAATCGCCGGAGGAAGAGGCCGCCATGGCTGTTGTGCTCGGAAAGCAAAGTGCTCTGCGCGTTTGGGACAGCGTTGTCGCTGGCGGTAGCCGTTGCGCGCGCGTTGATTGGAACGCGCCCGTTAACCGAGGCATGTCTCCCGACCAACGCATTCATGTCACGCCGAACATGCCGGCCGCCAGCAAGGGCGTAACTGCTGCCAACCAAAGCATGTCTTTCGCGTTCCAGAATGCGCGGGATTATCGTCGCACGCTGGAGCGCGATACAAAAGCTGCCGTCAAATTCCTCGAATCGGCTGTCACGCCTGAGCTCGCGCCAGCCGTAAGGGATCGCTTCTTTTCGGATGGGTCGCTGATTTGCGCAACCGTGGCACACGCACGCCTTCGACGCGCGGGAGGCGGAATCGAAACCTCGGTTCGCAAAGGGCCGTTTCATCCGCGGTCGTTCATGCGAATCGAAGACGGCCTGTACGTAAGTACGCCGGAAATGGCGTTTTGCGAAATGGCAAGCGTGCTCTCCCTTGAACGGCTCATAGCGCTTGGCTTTGAGCTTTGCGGAACGTATCGCCGCGCTTCAACTTTCGGATTAGCTCGATACGATGCGACCCCGCTCACTTCTCCCGGTGCCCTTGCGTCATTCATCGAGAAGTCGCCCCAGTTCAAAGGCGTAAAGAAAGCTCGTCGAGCGCTTCCCCGCATTCTTGCCGGCTCTGCTTCGCCGCGCGAGAGCGAGCTTGCCATGCTGTTGTGCCTTCCCTATTCGCTCGGCGGCTATGGTTTGCCGCACCCCACAATGAATGCGGAAATGCCGCTTCCGAAAAATGTGGCCGCGACGGGGCGCTCGTTGCTGCGCTGTGATTTGTATTGGCCTGCCGCACGACTCGATGTTGAATACGACAGCGCGGAGTTCCACTCTGCGGAGCGCCTGCTTGCGAACGACTCGATGCGTCGCATAGCGCTTGAATCCATGGATGTTACGAGCGTCAATTTGACCGCCGAGCATCTGCGTCGGGCTTCGTTGTTTGACGAGGCGGCGCAAGGCATTGCGCGAATCCTCGGGAAAAGGGTGCGTCTGCCAGGCGATTTTCGCCTCAAACAAGAGAGGCTTTGGCGAGAGCTTGGAATCGTGTCTTCGGATATGGGCCTTTTGCCGACCATGGGAGCGAGCGATTCATCGGAGTTGAATGAAAGGGTTTCGCCGGTTTTGGGTTAGAAGTGCTTCATTGGCGCGGGCGATTATTGGCTGCTGCGAACCAATGCAGGCCGATACGGTCCGGCGCGCAAGGCTGATTCGGGCCAGGGTGGCCGAAGTAGTCGGTCCGGTTTGGGCGAGAGGGGCAAGCGCGGTTTAGATTTTGGCTTGGATTGGGCCGGGCCGATGCGGGCTGCTGCGGGTCGGTATTCGTGCCTTCGCCTCGAGTGACGCGCGCTTCTTGGCGGCTTGCTGCTTTGCGGTTTGTTACCTGGCCCCTGTTGTTTGCGACTTGGATTTGCCGCTTGTCGCACTTCGCTTGCGTCTTGTGCTGCGCGCTGCGTACTGTCTGCGGGCACACAGCGCGTCTCTTCCCCGCTGTACTTTCCCGATCGCCTTCTTCTTTGCATCCTCTCCTAAATCGTGTCCCGATTTCGACTTTTCTGGCAGAGAATTGCGGTTGTGAACGATTTAAAAGAAGTTCGAAAGGTTCTTGGCAGGAGACTATTGTATTGACTTACTTCTGACCTGGTGTTTTACGAATCGCTTCTTTTAAGGAAGCAACCCATATCGTTCACAACCGCAATTTTCTGCCAAAATCTGCAGAAATCGGACATGCTTGGAATGCTGCGCCGTTTTTAACGGGCATCATAAGTCAGATCGGCTTTGAGTTCGGCATGTTTAGAAAAGCGATAGGCATTCGAGGCCGTGATCGAAAGGAACCCTGCCCTATGTTGGAAATCGACATCCCCGGACGTGGCACGTTCGGGATTCGCCACGTGGTGTGCGACTATAACGGAACCATTGCCGTCGACGGGCATCTTATTGAAGGGGTTGCGAGCCGCATTCGAGAAATCACAGAATTCGCCCAGGTCATCGTACTTACGGCTGACACGTTTGGTACGGTGCGTGCGGAATGCGATGACCTCCCGGTTGATGTGCGCGTGTTTGCTCGTGACGATGCGAGCGCATGCAAGGCCTCGATTGTGCGCGAGCTTGGCGCTGGGGCCTGCGTGTGCATCGGCAATGGCTTCAACGACATCGCTATGTTCGGCGAAGCTGCGCTTTCGATTGCGATTATGGGAAAAGAAGGCGCATGCGGAAAGCTTTTGACGTGCGCCGATGTCGTGGTAACAAACGTGCTTGATGCGTTTGACCTGCTGCTTCGCACCGATCGCCTGCGCGCCACGCTGCGTGGGTGATGCTGCGTGGCGCGCGGCTTAAACCTAATCGCGCGCCGGGGCGTCGCTGCTTCAGACAGCCTCCTCTTCTACAGGCACTGCAGCAAAACGTTGCGCACGTCTTCCTTGGTGAGCGTTTTGTAACCGCCGGTCATAATGAATGTGGCGGCAACGACGTCGTCCAGGTCGGCTTCCGTCACACCCAGCTCCGCGAGATTCATCGCAACACCCAGTTCACGCATCCATGCTTCCATTGCCGAAAGGCCCGCTTCGGCGAGCTCGCGTTCGCTTTTGCCTGCAGGGTCGATTCCCCACACGTGCGTCGCGAAACGTGCGAATTTCGGCAACCCGGCATCCATGATGAAGCGATAATACGGAAGGCTCACGGCGGAAAGCGTCATGCCGTGAGTCGCGTCGGTCACGGCCCCCACGCCCTGTCCGATCATGTGGACCATCCAATCGGTGGGTTTCCCTTTGGCGATGAGCGTGTTTAGCGCCCAGGTCGCCGCCCACATGATGTTGCTGCGCGCTTCGTAATTCTGGTCGTCGTTCGCGGCGATGCGGCCGTTCTCGACTACGCTGCGCATAAGGCCCTCGGCGATGCTGTCGCTCACGTTGTCGTCGCTGCCGCTGAAATACTGCTCGCAAATATGGTTGAATGCGTCGTAGATACCGGCCACGACCTGCCTATGCGGCAGGCTCAAAGTGAATTCGGGGTTGAGGATTGAAAACTTAGGCATCACGTCGCTGTTCGCGAAAACGTGGCCCACCTTAAGCTTGGCTGCATGGTCGGTGATCACGGCGCCCGCGTTCATTTCCGAACCCGTGCCGGCCATGGTGAGCACGCATCCCACGGGAACAACGGGGCAACTCGGCTCCTCGAAACGAACGAAGTATTTCTCCCAGGGGTCCTCGTCGCAGTTCACTGAAACCGACACCGCTTTGGAATAGTCGCACACCGAGCCGCCGCCTACTGCCAAAATTAGATCGGCGCTGGCCGCCTTCGCCATGGCAACGCCCTCGCGAAGCTTCTCGACGGTAGGGTTCGGCATGACGCCGGCAATCTCGGTCACGTTTTTACCAGTGGCGTTCAAAACGGCGGTTACCTGGTCATATACGCCGTTTTTCTTGATAGAGCCGCCGCCGTAGACAAGTACGACGTTCGGGCCGTATTTTGTGAGCTCGTTCGCGAGCCCCTCAAGCGCATTGGGGCCGAAGTAAATCTTGGTTGGATTGTGGTACGTGAAGGTTCCAAGCATATGGTTTTCCCTCTCATCCTATGGGCTTGCTTGATAGAATGAACCAACCGTAAAACCTAAACCTGACTTTAGGTCAAGGATTTTTTGAAGGGAATCGACATGTTTACGATCGGACAAGTGCCTGAAATGTTCGTCATTCCGGTTTCCACGCTTCGTTACTACGACAAAGAAGGGCTCTTCTCCAATCTGAAGCGCGCGGGAAATTCGTTCTTCCCTGCCAGCGGCTTCGCTGCTTGGGCAGCGCCGTTGGGTTGTGCCTGTTAAACGCTACGAGCATTTAACAGGTTTCGATTGTCGCTACGCCGGGTCGTTCGGGAGTGGTGGCTGAGGAATCAGCTTGGCATACGCGTCTACGGCGAACAGTTTGAGCCATGGCGTACGCCGGTGGCCCATACCATAGGCCTATGTCGGTGAGCGCCATGCGTGCAACGTGCGAAAGGCGTGCACGCCGCGCATGAAGCAGGAAAACAAAGCCGCTCGAACGAATCCCTCTAACCTTGT
>OLVX01001471.1_pt1 | contig 19885 bp, 19 predicted proteins | sample 1673271 | NCBI WGS metagenome assembly OLVX01 (sample SAMEA3178939, study PRJEB25190) | human gut metagenome | biome: human gut; feature: human-associated habitat; material: faeces | place: Austria | collected 2013
GAGGCTCAATTTTTAATATTAAATTTTCTTTTTGAACGCAATGAACAGTTTAGAAATTCAATCAAGTATAAATCCTTAAGAGCTAGCCCCTCATAATCGTATATTTTCTTACTGAACTGTAACAAAGCAAATTAAGAGAGGAGTCTTTATAAAAAATAATGATTGCAGAAGTAATAATTAATAGTTCAGCTAAAAAATTAAACAGAACATTTGATTATCATATTCCAAGTGATATAAAAGGAATTGTAGAAATTGGAACAAAAGTATTAATTCCATTTGGTAAAGGTCAAAGGCTTGAAGAAGCACATGTTATAAAAATTAAAGAAAAATCAAATTTTGAAGTAAAAGATATAGTAAAAGTTGAAACAGGACTTACAGATAATCAAATTGAACTTGCAAAGTGGATGGCAAATAGATATTTTTGCAATATTTCAGATTGTATAAAATTGATGCAGACTCCAGGAACAAGAACTAAAACTATTCAAAATAGAGTGCAAGATAAAAAAATAAATGTTGTTTATTTAAAAAAACAGATTGATGAAATTAATTTTGATATAGAAGCGGGTAAAATAAAATCAGAAAAACAAAAAAGAGTATTGAATTTTGTAAAAGATAATGAAGCTTGTACTGTTACAGAAATTGAAAATTTTGCAGATTGTACAAGAGGTGTTGTTAATACATTAGTTAAAAATGGATATTTAGAAATTACAGAACAAAAAATTGAAAGAAATCCACTAATATATAAAAAAGTTGAAACAAGCCAAAATTTAAAATTAACAGAAGAACAATTAGAAGCATATCAAAAAATAGAGCAAGCAATAGATAGAAATGAATATGAAACATTTTTGTTGTATGGTGTTACAGGCTCTGGAAAAACTGAAATATATTTGCAATTAATAGACAAAGTTATAAAACAGGACAAGTCTGCAATTGTTTTAGTTCCAGAGATTTCATTAACTCCACAAATGTTAAATAGATTTATTTCAAGATTTGGAAAAGAAGAAATAGCTGTTTTACATAGTAAATTATCAATTGGAGAAAGACATGATGAATGGGAAAAGATAAACGATGGAAGTGCTAGAATTGTAATAGGTGCAAGGTCTGCAATTTTTGCACCAGTAAAAAATTTAGGAATTATTTTAGTAGATGAAGAACACGATGCATCTTATAAATCTGAATCAACACCAAAATATCAAGCAAAAGAAATTGCAGAGAAAATAGCAAAAGAAAATCAAATACCGGTTGTTTTAGGAAGTGCAACTCCAGATTTAAACTCATTTTATAAAGCTGAAACTGGAGAATATACGTTGTTGAAGTTAACAAAAAGAGCAAATAAGTCAAATTTGCCTAGTGTAGAAATTGTAGATTTAAAACAAGAATTAGCAAATGGAAATCGTTCTATGTTAAGTTTTGATTTGTATCAATCTATAGAAGAAAATTTGAAAAATAAATTACAAACAATTCTATTTTTGAATAGAAGAGGATATTCAACATTTATTATGTGTAGAAATTGTGGGTATACTGTAAAATGTAAAAACTGTAATATAAGTATGACATATCATAGTTACGAAAATAAATTAAAGTGTCATTATTGTGGATATGAAGAAAAATTAATGAAAATTTGTCCAGAATGTGGAAGTGATAAAATTAGATATTTTGGAACAGGAACTCAGAAACTTGAACAAGAAATACATAAACAATTTCCACAAGCCAAAACAATTAGAATGGATGTAGATACAGTTACAAAGAAAAATTCACATGAACAGATTTTAGAAAAATTTAAAAATGAAGATATAGATATTTTGATAGGGACACAGATGGTTGTAAAAGGACATCATTTTCCTAAGGTAACTTTGGTAGGTGTTATAGCAGCAGATAGTTCATTAAGTATTGATGATTATAGAGCAACAGAGAGGACGTTTCAAATTTTAACACAAGTGGCAGGAAGGGCTGGACGAGAAAACTTACCAGGGAAAGTTATAATACAAACATATAACCCAGATAATTTTAGCATACAAGCAGCACAAAAACAAAATTATGATCAATTTTATGAAACAGAAATGGAACTAAGAAAACAGTTGAAATATCCACCATTTTGCGATATAATACTTATAGGCTTTAATAGCACTGATGAAAAAGAGATAAAAAAAGTATCAGAGCAAATGTACGAAAAAATAATAAATACATCTGTATTTAAAGAAAAAGATGAATATGAGATGCCTAAATTTAATGTATTTAAGCCAATGCCATCTCCAATAGATAAAATTCAAAATAAATTTAGATGGAGAATTATAATAAAAGGTAATATGACTTTAGAGGCAAATCAATCATTAAATGGGATACTAAAAGAAATGTATGATATAAATTATAAAAATACTACTATAACAATAGATGTAAATCCCAATAATATGATGTAAGGACGTAGAAGTTTTTTATGGGATATTTTGCTTATATCGAATAGAAGCATAACATGTAGAAATAGTTAAATCAGATAAAAAGTTTGAAGGAAGGAATGTGATAAAAATGGCAATCAGAAACTTAAGATATGAAGGAGACGAAATTTTAAAGAAAAAATCCAGAGAAGTAGAAATAATAGATGATAAAATACAACAATTAATTGATGATATGATAGAAACAATGCACAAGTATAATGGTGTTGGACTAGCTGCTGTGCAAGTTGGAATTCTAAAAAGAGTAGTTGTAATTGATACTTATGAAGATGATGGACCAATTGCATTAATAAATCCTGTTATTTTAAAAACAAAAGGCGAAAGAGAAGTAGAAGAAGGATGTTTAAGTTTTCCAAATAAATTTGCAAAAGTAATAAGACCAGAAGAAGTAGTGGCAGAATATACAGATAGAAATGGTAAGAGAATAAAAGTTAAAGCAAAAGAATTATTGGCACAAGCAATTTGCCATGAATTAGACCATTTAGATGGAGAGGTATTTGTTGATAAAATGATTCCAGGAACTTTAGAATATGTAAAAGATGAACAAAAATAGTCTAAATTTCTATTGTGATTTTTATAAATAGTATTTTTTCATTTTAATTATATAAAATTGATTTTTAAATTAGAATAGGAGGTAATTTATGCTAAATATCTTATTTATGGGAACACCTGACTTTGCAGAAGAAAGTTTAAAATCTATAGATAAAGCAGGTTTTAATATATTAGGTGTGGTTACAAACCCAGACAAACCAAAGGGAAGAGGCATGAAAATGGTTTCTTCACCAGTAAAAGAATATGCTTTAGAAAAAAATATACCAGTGTATCAACCAATAAAAGTAAGAAATAATCCTGAATTTATAGAAGAAGTAAGAAAAATGAATCCAGATGTTATATGTGTTGTTGCATATGGCAAAATTTTACCAGAGGAATTATTAAAAATCCCTAAACTGGGGTGTATAAATGTACATGGTTCATTACTTCCTAAATATAGAGGAGCAGCTCCAATTCAATGGGCTGTTATAAACGGAGATAAAAAGACAGGAATCACAACAATGTATATGGATGTTGGAATGGACACAGGAGATATGATTCTTAAAAAAGAAGTAGATATTGGAGGTAATGAAACAACTGGAGAATTATGGGATAGATTAGCTAAAATAGGTGGAGAATTATTAGTAGAAACTTTAAATAAAATTGAAGATGGAACTGCTCCAAGAGAAAAACAAGGAGAAAATTTTACAATGGCTCCAATGCTAAATAAAGAAATGTCAAAAATTGATTGGGAAAATCAATCTGCTATTCAAATAAAAAATCTAGTTAGAGGATTAAATCCAATTATGGGAGCATACTGCTATTTAAATGATAAAAAAATAAAATTTTGGAAAGTAGATGTGGTAAATAAATTTGAAAGTGAAATAAAAGACATTAACAAATTGGAAAACGGAACAGTGTTAATTGCTGACCCAAAAGAAGGATTATTTATTAAAACAAAAGAAGGAATTTTGGAAGTTTTGGAAATACAAGGAGAAAATGCAAAAAGAATGCCAATAGGAGATTTTCTAAGAGGAAATAAATGCCCTAAAGAGATAGTCCTAAAGTAGTAAAGAATATAATTAATTTAATATGTGTCCCTGTAGGACAAAAATGTCCCACAAGAACCGTCCCTGTGGGACAAAAAAATATACAAAAAAGGTTGTAAAAAAGTATTATAATTGATATACTTATAACATAATAAAGGAGGTTTCGTTATGGATGAAAATCAAGAAAAATTACAAAACCAAGAATTAGAAGAAAACACAGTAGAAACAAATGCTACTGATACAGAAAATGGTATTGAAATATCAACGGATGTGATTGCTGTAATAGCTGGTGTAGCTGTTTCTGAAGTACAAGGAGTTTCTGGAATGTCTGGAGGATTTGCAGGTGGGATTTCAGAAGTATTAAGTGGAAAGAAAAATTTAGCAAAAGGAATAAAAGTAGAAAAAGAAAATGGAAAAGCAAAAATAGATGTAAATATTATAGTTGAATATGGCTCAAGAATACCAGATGTTGCATTTGAAATTCAAACAAGAGTAAAGAAGTCAGTTGAGAATATGACAGGATTTAAAGTTGAAGAAGTTAATGTTCATGTACAAGGTGTTAATACAGATATTGCAAAAAAAGAAAATAATGTAGATGAAGAAACTAAAGAAAATAAAGAAGAATAGTAGAAGTTTATATTATAAATTAAATAATGTACAAAACATAAAACTGTAAAAAAACAAATAGAAAAAAGTGAGGTAATAAGTTTGAAAAAATAATTGTAAAATAAAATATTTTTAATCAAATTTTGAACCTTAAAAGAAAGGAATTGTCGTAAAAATGAAAGTTGTAGAAAAAATTACATTAGTTATATATTCAAATATTATATTGATTTTATCAATAATAGCATGTTTATTAGTATTTAGATGGTTAGATATAAATGTTGTAGGAAGCTTGATGGCAGCATTGTTATTAGGAGAAACATCATCAAAAATAATTTTAGGAGTTAGTATAGTATTCATTTTATTATCTATACGTTGCATTTTCTTTGATCCAACTTCAAAGCAAGAATTAAAAGATAAAGAAGGTGTATTGTTAGCAAATGAAAATGGAAAATTAATGATTTCAAAAGAAACAATACAAAATATAGTAGATGGGGTTACTAAAGAATACAAAGGAACAAAAGATGTTTCTTCAAAAGTGATGTTAGATAAAAACAATAATGTAAACATATATATTAATTTAATTGTAGAAGCTAATACTATAATTAAAGATTTATCAGCAGAGTTACAAAATGAAATTAAAGATAAAGTAAAGAAAATCACAGATTTAGAAGTAAAAGAAGTAAATATTACAATAAAAAAAGCTATCCAAGAAAAGAAAGATAATAATTAAAATTTGAATAATACTTATAAGAAAGGAAGCAAATAAAATGGAAGATATAAAAAAATTTATTAGTGAATATAAAGGTGCAATTATAGGAGTAATAGTTGCAATAGTTATTTTAGCAACTAGATTATATGATGTGATTGTAGGAATTTTACTATTATTAGCAGGTGCTTTTATAGGAAATTATGTACAAAGAAACAAAGATGATGTAAAAGCTAAATTGAAAAAATTTATTGATAAAATGTAAAATACTAAAAATACAAACGGAGTATAAAAGTAATAAAATTAGTGGTTATAGGAATTCCATAAAACCTAAATAAATTGGAAAAAGGATTGGAAATAATGAATCGTTCAGCAATGAGAGAAAATGCTTTCAAATTAGTCTATAGCTTAGAAATTCAACAAGAAGAAAATTTAAAAGAACAAATAGATTTATTTTTTGAGAGTAATTCAATAACAGATGAAGAAACAAAAAAATATATAAAAGATGTGATATTAGGAATAAAAAAAGAAGAAGACAATATTCAAAATTATATAGAACAAAATTTAAAATCAGACTGGAAGCTAAACAGAATTTCTAAAATGGATTTATCAATTTTAAAAGTAGCTATTTATGAAATTAAATATAACCAAATACCATATAAGGTAGCTATAAATGAAGCTGTTGAACTTGCAAAGAAATATGGAGAAGATAAGTCAAAGAACTTTGTAAACGGAATTTTGGCAAGTATAGTAAAAGAAATGTAAAATATATAGTTTTATTAAATTTTTAATTGTTTTAAAGTTAGATTTTTATTAGAAACATAGTGAAAGGAAAGCAATTTGAAATGAATTATGAAAACATGGCAATAACGGTTAGTCAATTAAACCGTTATATTAAAGATAAAATTGCAGATGATGAAAATTTGGAAAACGTTCTTGTTAAAGGGGAAATTTCTAATTTCAAGAATCATTATACAGGGCATTTGTATTTTACATTAAAAGATGAAAATTCCTTGATAAAATGTATTATGTTTAAAACATATGCACAAAAATTGGATTTTACACCAAAAGATGGAATGAAAGTTTTTATAGTAGGTGGAGTTTCTGTATTTGAAAGAGATGGAGTATATCAAATTTATGCAAAAGCAATGCAGGAAGATGGATTAGGAGTTCTTTATAGAAAATACGAAGAATTGAAAGCCAACTTACAAAGCCAAGGATATTTTAATGAAGAACATAAACAAAAAATACCTAAGTTTCCTAAAACTATAGGAGTGCTAACATCTCAAACGGGATCTGTTATTAGAGATATAATAAATGTTAGTACTAGAAGAAATCCAAATGTACATATTAGATTGTTTCCTGTACCAGTGCAAGGAGAAGGTGCTGCTGAAAAAATAGCAGAAGGTATATATTTTATGAACAAAAATAAAATGGCAGATGTACTGATTTTAGCAAGGGGTGGAGGTTCACTAGAAGATTTGTGGCCTTTTAATGAAGAAATAGTTGCACATGCTATTTATAATTCAGAAATACCAATAATATCTGCAGTTGGACATGAGACAGATTTTTCTATATCCGATTTTGTGGCAGATTTAAGAGCACCAACACCATCAGCTGCAGCCGAATTAGCTGTCCCAGATATATACGAAGTAAAACAGAAAATAGATATATCACAAAATAGATTAAGAAATGCATTAATAAAAAAAGTGCAAATAATGAGATTAAGATACGAAAAATGCATGAGTAGTAGAGTGTTTAAAGAACCTCAAAGAGAAATAAATGATAAATACTTAAAAATTGATAGTTATGTTAAAAGATTAGAAAATACAATAAAGAGTAAGCAAAAAGAAGAAAAAACAAAATACATAGAATTACTATCTAAATTAGATGCATTGAGTCCTTTAAAAACATTAACAAGAGGATATTCGTTAGTAGAAAATAATGATAAAATTGTAAAGAGTGTAAATGATTTAAAAATAGGTGATATAGTAACTATAAAATTAAAAGATGGTCAAAAAGAAGCAGAAGTAATTAAATAATGAATTAGAAATATTGTAAACTAAAGACTAAAACTAGACTTGAGAAATGATGTAATACCATAAAAACTCGAGTAAAGTTTTCCAAGAAAGAAGGATATAAAATATGTCAAATGGTAAAAAAATATTAATAGGGATTATAGTAATAATAATTTTGAGTGTATGTATTTATGTTGGAGTAACAATAAATAGAACAATAAATTCTTCATCAAATGAAATACAAAGTAATAAAACACATATGGATAACTATATTGATGGAATAATAGAAAGTAATCAAACAGAAGATAATACTTCAACAGAAAATACAGTAACAGAGACTGAAACAAATACTTCAAAAGAGCCAGAAATTGTTGGAAAAGAAGAGGAAGAAAGTAGTAAAGAAAATACAGGACTTACAGATCAAGAAACAGCAATAAAAATGGCTCAAGAAGAATGGGGAATTGATGTTGATTCATATATATTTGAAACAAACTTGAATTCAGATGGAACATATAAAGTAACAGTAAGAAATAAAACAGATAGAAATGCTGTAACACAATATACTGTTAATGTTAAGGCAAAAACTATAGTTGAAGAGTAAAAATATTTAAAAAGTTAGGTTAAAAATAATTACAATTTTGGTTGTGTCAAATTTTAATTATTTTTATGATTAGGTTTATGCCTTGTGAAAGGAATGGAAGAATAATGAATTTTGAGGAAAACATGGAAAATTTAGAAACAATAGTAACAGAATTAGAAAAGGGAGATTTAAACCTAGATGATTCAATTTCTAAATTTGAACAAGGAATAAAAATTGCAAAAGAATGTAATAAGATGCTAGAAGATGCAGAAAAGAAAATAACAATATTATTAAAAAATGATGATGAAGTAGAAGAAAAAAATTTTAGTGCTGAATAAAAATAAAGGCAATTAAAGAGAAGAAAATTTTAGTGCTGAATAAAAATAAAGGCAATTAAAAAAAATAGATATAAAAATTAATAACAATAATAAAAAGTCTTATTAAGTTAATTTACGAGAAATAAAGTGAAAAATAGAAGGGAAAAACTACAGTGAATAATTTTCAAGGATTTATACAAAATAAATATATTTATGTACCATTTTTATTATGGTTTTTTATACAATTATTTAAAGTTATATATGATTTAGTAACAACAAAGAAATTTAACTTTAAAAGAATATTAGGAGCAGGAGGAATGCCAAGTTCTCATTCTGCAATAGTTACATCATTAGCAACATTAGTTGGAAAATATCAAGGTGTAGATACACCAATTTTTGCTGTTTCATTAATATTAGCAGCTGTTGTTATGTATGATGCATGTGGAATAAGAAGAGCAGCAGGAAAGCAAGCAGCATTGTTAAATAAAATAATAGCAACTCCTGGGTTAACAGGATTACAAGTTTCAGAAAAACTTGTAGAAGTATTAGGACATACACCTTTTCAAGTTCTTGTAGGAGCTTTAATAGGAGTTATAGCAGGTCTAATAATGTAAAAGGAGATAATACATATGACAGATATTGAAATTGCAAGAAATACAGAATTAAAAAAAATAACAGAAATTGCAGAAAAACTAAATATAGAAGAGAATGATTTAGAACAATATGGAAAGTATAAAGCAAAAATTTCAAATAATGTTTTAGAAAAATTAAAAAATAAAGAAAATGGAAAATTAATATTAGTAACAGCAATAAATCCAACACCATTAGGAGAAGGAAAAACAACAATTTCAATAGCAATAGCAGATGGACTATCAAAATTGGGCAAAAATACAATATTAGCATTAAGAGAACCATCATTAGGACCAGTTTTTGGTATAAAAGGTGGAGCAACAGGTGGTGGACATGTGCAAGTAGCTCCAATGGAAGATATAAATTTACATTTTACTGGTGATATTCATGCAATAACATCAGCTAATAATTTATTATCAAGTATGATAGACAATCATATTTATTTTGGAAATCAATTAGATTTTAGAAAAGTAACATGGAAAAGATGTGTAGATTTAAATGATAGACAATTAAGATGTGTGGAAACAGGACTTTCAGGAGAAAAAAATATACAACCACGTAAAGATGGGTTTGATATTTCTGTTGCCTCAGAAATAATGGCAATACTATGTTTAGCAGAAAATATAAAAGATTTAAAAGAAAAATTAGGAAATATAATAATCGGATATAATTCTAAAGAAGAACCAATTTATGCCAAAGATTTAAAAGCTGAAGGAGCAATGACAGTATTATTAAAAGATGCAATAAAACCAAATTTAGTTCAAACTTTAGAGCATACACCAGCAATTATTCATGGAGGACCATTTGCAAATATCGCACATGGATGTAATAGTATAATTGCAACGAAAATGGCATTAAAATTAGGAGATTATGCAATAACGGAAGCTGGCTTTGGAGCAGATTTAGGAGCAGAAAAATTCTTAGATATAAAATGTAGAAAAGCAGATATAAAACCAGATGCAGTTGTAATTGTTGCAACGGTAAAAGCATTAAAATATCATGGTGGAGCAGAAAAAGAAAAAATACAAGAAGAGAATATGCAAGCATTAGAAAATGGAATGAATAATCTATATAAACATCTTCAAAATATAAAAGAAAAATTTGGATTAAATGTAATTGTTGCAATTAATAAATATAATACTGATACAAATGAAGAAATTCAATTTATAGAATCAGCATTGCAAGAAAAACAAATACCTGTTAGCTTAGTAGAAGGTTGGGCAAAAGGTGGAGAAGGTGCAATTGATATTGCAAATAAACTAATTGAATTAACTAAAAAAGAAGAAGATTTTAAATATATTTATGATGTACAAGATGATATAGAAACAAAAATAGAAAAAGTGTCAAAAGAAATATATGGTGCTGAGAATGTAGAGTTTACTGATGAGGCACTTAAAGAAATACAGAAAATAGAGAAATTAGGATTTAAGAACTTTCCTATATGTATAGCTAAAACACAATATTCTTTTTCAGATGATGCAAAAAATTTGAAATGTGAAGAGCCATTTACAATTCATATAAGAGAAATTAATTTGAAAGCTGGTGCAGGTTTTGTAGTAGCAATGGCTGGAAAAATAATGACTATGCCGGGGCTACCAAAAATTCCGGCTGCAGAGAGCATTGATATTAATAAAGAAGGAAATATTGTAGGAATATTTTAAAAAATAACTGAATAAAAACTAAAAACCAACAAATACAAGAATGTATGAGTTGGTTTTTGTGTATTTAAAACATTAAATATAGCTATTTTATTTATAATAATAAAAAAATTTTTATGCTTCATAATATTTATCAGTATCAGAATATAACTCTTCTAAAGTAATTCCTAAAACTTTGCAAAAAGCTAAAGCTTCAAAGTCTTTAACTGTTTTTTTACCATATTCAATCTCATATATATCACAATTATACATAGTAACATCAAGTAAATCTAACTTTTTACAAATTTCTGGTTGAGAAATTTTACGTAATTTGCGATATTTTTTTAAATTCTTTCCAACAATATTTAAATTTCCATTCAAAGTTTTTACTTTCATATTAGATTTCATTCCTTTCAATTCTTGTTTTGCACAAAGGCTTATTTATAATTTATTTCAAACTAATCTATATTTTATGGAATAATTAAATATAATAAATTAATTATTTTATAACGCATAGGTTAATTAAAGTTAATTTTATTATAAAATAAAATTAACAACTAAATTACAGGAACATACTGTAATTGTTACAAAAATATTTCATAAATTTTACAATTACATAACATTAATAAATTTACATTGAATAGATGATTAAATATGATATAATTTAATTGCAGGATAGACCTGTAATTAAATAGAAAGATTATAAAATTGTGGGGGAAAACTAATGAAAAAAGATAAAGGTATTACATTAATAGCTCTTGTAATAACGATAATAATTTTAATAATATTAGCAGGAATATCTGTAGCAACATTAACAGGAGATAATGGTTTATTTTCAAGAGCAAAGCAAGCAAAAGAAAACTCAAAATATTCAAGTATAGAAGAAGAAGTAAAATTAGCGGTAAATGCTTCATATGATAATACAGCAAGCCTAAACAAAGAAATGTTAAAAGAAAATCTAAATAAAATAGAAAGAATAAACCCTAAAATAGAAAATGTAGAATTTGATTTAAGTGTAACAATAGATGGATATCAATTTTTGATAACAGAGCTAGGACAAGTAACTAAGGTAAAAAATAACGAAAATAAGGAATATGAAAATTTAGTATTATTAGAACATTTTGATGATGATAACGGGATAATTATAGATTCTGATAAAATTACTACAGAAGATAAGAAAGTAGGAAATAGCTCATTGAAATTGGATAATACTGGGTGTGTTGATGCAAATACAAAAAAATTTGGATTTGATAAAGATTTTACAATAGAATATTGGTTAAAGTTAGCTGAGGAAAATTTGAATAATGAATGGGGACCACAAGTTGTTGTTGGAAATTATGGTGGAATTTGGATAGGATTAAATAGTGGAAAATTTGTTGTTAGAGGATGGGGAGTAACTAATTATTTAACATTAGAGCCACCATTAATAAGTGAATGGGTGCATATAGCAATAACAAGAAAAGATGGAATAATATCGGTATTTTATAATGGAATATTACAAGGAACAGTACAAAATTCAATAAAATTTACTAATTGGAATCTTTATATTGGAGCAGATGGTTCTAATAATTATACTAAAGGAAATAGTTATATAGATGAATTAAAAATATTAAATGGAGTAGCAAAATATACTAATGATTTTGATATTACAAAAGAACCAGAAGAATTTTGCAATGAAATTATATATCATTTTGAAAATAATGTAGGACTAACTGAAAAAAATTCAACAATATCATTTGATAATAAGAAAATTGGTATAGCATCATCTTATTTTAATAATACTTATATGAAATATAAAACAAGTGATGGAAAATATAAATTAGATAAAGATTTTACAATAGACTATTGGCTTAATCAATCAAATGAAAATATAAATAGTGACTGGGCTATACATTTGGCTGTTAAAGAATATGGTGGCATTTTTTTAGGATTAAATAATGGAAAATTTGTTGTTAGAGGATGGGGATTAACTAATTATTTAACATTAGAACCACCACCAATGGATGAATGGGTACATATAGCAGTTACAAGAAAAGATGGAATAATATATGTGTTTTATAATGGAGTATTACAAGGAAGTACTGAAAGTTCAATAGTTTTTGCAGATGGAGATTTATATTTGGGATACGAAGGTACTGCTTATTATTCAAAAAGCACATATATTGATGAACTTAGAATATTGAATGGATATTGTGCTTGGACGGAAAATTTTGAAGTGCCATCAAAACCTTATAAGTATTAGTATAAATTTAGATGGTAAACTGTAATGAAATGGAGAATATGTAAAGATGAATAAAAATAAAGGAATTACACTAATAGCTTTAGTGGTAACTATAGTGGTATTATTAATTCTTGCAGTAATAAGTATACAAGCGATAACAAACACAGGATTATTTGGAAAAGCTAAACAAGCAACATATGAAAGTAAGTATGCAAATGCAACTGAAAAAGTTGCTATTGCAGTAAATGCATCATATGATGAGACAGGAAAAATGAATGATGAATATTTGAAAGAAAATATAAATAAAATAGATGGATTAAATAAAGAAGTAGATATAATAAAATATGATTTAAAAATTGTAGTTGACGGATTTGAATTTACAATATCAGAATATGGAAATATAACAGGAGAAAAGAAGGAAATAGCAATATTACCTGACAATACAAAAGATACAGAAGCAGGAACAAATGTAAAAATACCGAATAATTGGAATTCACAGAATGTAAAATATATAAAAACAACTGATGGAACAGAAGTAACAACATTAGAAACAGTAGCAACGGTATATGCTGTATCAGATGGTCAAGGAAATGTAATCCCGATTCCAAAAGGTTTTTATTATGTTGGAGGTAATTTAGATACAGGAGTTGTAATATCAGATAATTCAGATGATATATATGAAAAAGGAAAGGATAAAACTTTGCATGATTATGCAACACAACTAAAGGGAAATCAATTTGTATGGATACCATGTAAAGTAGATGAGTATAATAAGTATAATTGGGGTTACCAAACCGCTACTTCGTGGAACTTGAAAACTAGCAGTGCTGAAAAAGTACAAATAAAAAAATATGAAGGATTTTACGTTGCTAGATATGAAGCAGGTATGGGAAATGCAAGTTTCAACGGAATTAATATAGGAGATTCTGTAAATGGATGGAGTAATAATTGCTATGCAGTATCAAATGCAACAAAAGAAAGTAAACCAACAAGCAAGGCAGGGGAAATTCCATGGTTTCATTCAGATTATAATACTGCATTAGAAATGTCAGAAAGGATGTATGATACAGAGTATGTTAGTAGTGGTTTAATAACAGGAACACAGTTTGATGTGATGCTAAATTATATAAGTGATGAAAGTGATAAAAATCAAGCTAATGCAAGTGATAATAATAAATATTTAGATTTAAAAACTAAAAGCAATTGGGGAAATTTTGTGGATACAAATTTAAAAAATTGTACAGGTAAATATTGTGTAGTAAATGGAAATGATTCGACATCAGCTTGGATTAATAATACTACAGGAGATAATAAACAAGCAAGTGTTGTGATATTAACAACAGGTTCAACAAATGATGTAAAAAAGAAAAATTTATATGACGTGGCTGGAAATTTATGGGAGTGGACACAAGAATATTGTGGTGGAACAGGTTATATGCTTAGAGGAGGAGCAACTTTTCAAAGTTTTAATAATTATCCAGCAAGTTGTAGATATGGATTTGATAGTAAAAATACAGATGTAAATTTGGGATATAGAGTTTCTTTGTATATTAAATAATTAAATTTTATATAGTATATACTTTTTTATAACCAGAAATTAATAAAAAAGTAAGGAGAAAATATAAACATAATAAAAAATACAAAAGGAATTACATTAATAGCTCTTGTAGTAACGATAATAATTTTATTAATATTAGCAGGAGTAGCAATAGGAACTCTAACTGGAGAAAATGGATTATTTTCAAGAACAAAACAAGCAAAAGAAAATACAATAGATAGCCAAAATAGGGAGAATAAAATATTAGATAATTATGAAAAAAAATAAATGAATTAAGAGATAATGAGCCAATTAATTCATTAGATAAAATGTTAGAAAAGTGTGGAATAAAACAAAAATATACGGAAGAACAAATATTAAAAAATGAAAATGATGTATTAAATACAATTTTAAAAAATACTGATGCAACAGAATATTTAATAAATAATAAATTAGATGAAATATGTAATTCAGAAGAAGCAATGAAAGTAATGGGGAATTCAAATAATGCATTTAAAAAAATTATGAATAATAAAAATTTATTCGAAAAGATAATAACTAGTAGATACATTAAAGAATTTGAAAAAAATTCACAAAAAGTTCCACAATTAAGTTCAAATAATGATAAGGGATACTTAATTGAAGGAACAGAGGTTAGTTCTATAGGAATGCAATTATATAAAGCATTTGATGGTTTAAAAAATACTACTTGGATAGACACATATTATAATGATAATATTTATGGAAATGGTACTATTACTATAGAATTTCCACAGAATGCTATAGTTTATCGTATTTATTATAGATAGTGAGGAGACAAAAATGAAAGAAAGAAATGCGAAGTTAATAATATGTATAGTAACAATACTTCTGGTGATATTAATTGTAGGAACAATAGGAGTATTGTTAAAAGAAAATATATTAGGAAAAGATAGAAAAGCGCAATTAAAATCTAATATGACAAGTGGAAGTTTAGAATTTTCTTATGATATAAAATCTAAAAATGGCAAAAATGTACAGATATTAATTAAAACAAGTGATAAAGAAAACGGATTAAGTAAAATTGAATGTGATAATGGCAATATTATAGAATTTTATAATACAAAGCAAGAAAGGGCAATTGATTATACAGTAAAATTAGGAACGGAATATAAATTTAAAATAATATCAGGAAATGGACAAGAAATAGAGCAAATAGTATTAATACAACCAGAGATAGACAATACTGAACCTTACATAGGAATAAGTGAAACTGAAGTTGATGCAACTAAATCAGTTGTAGATGATTCACAGACAATAGGGAAAAAATTATATATAAATTTTAATGCATCATTAGCAGGAGAAGATTGCAAAATAACATTAAAAGATGATGAAAGTAAGACAGTACCTTTTGAAATTATGAAAAATGGAACATATACATTTATTGTAACAGGGACATATGAAGGGAGAACAATAATCAAAGAAATACCTATAAAAGTAGAAAAATATAGAATGCAAGGTGGATTTGTGCAATATGATGCTGGAAATTGGACAAAAGAGGAAATAGATGAATTACAAAATCTAAAATTATATGATTTAAATGCAAAACATATAACAAGTGGTGTATATAAAAGTTTAGATGATAATGGATTTAATTTAACATTTGGAGGATATACATATGAAGGAGATAGCGAAAATGAAAATACAGCAGGAGTTATAACAAGTAGAAACAAAAGTATAAGCTCTAAATATAATGGATGGCAAATATTATCTGCAACAACTAAGAAAGATGAAAATGGAAATACAATATGTAATGAGGATGGAACAGAAAGAATGTATGTAAATAAAATAATTCATGCAGGAGTACCAGAGAATTTTGTTCTTGTAGTTACAAGAAATGATTGTGAAGCATATATTAAGGAATATATTTTTTCTAGTGGATTAAATAAAACAAATTATAATTCAGTAGGAGAGGCTAGATTTAATGCCAGAAGCTGGGATATGTATAAGGATAAAAATCAAATGGATTTAATAAAAAATGTACATGTTTTAAGATATCAAGAAGCATTAGATATGGAAAAAGGAAATGGCGAAGCAACAGATGGAATAAGAAACATAGGAGTTGAATATGATTTGTTAGAAGCTTCAAGAGGATATGGCATTTATTTTTGCCAGGAAAATGGAAGATTGAATGAACGTCATGGATGGTTAGATCAATGTACAGGTGTACGTCCTGTAGTGGAAATGGTAGATAATGTATATATAGTAAATGGAGATGGAACTGAAGCAAATCCATATGTATTAGGAAAAGAATAAAACTAAAAATGAAAACCAACAAATACTAAAATGGTATAGGTTGGTTTTTTTGTTATTCAATTTAGTTAATTTTTTTATAATGATACTAATATTTATGCTTCATAATATTTATCAGTATCAGAATATAACTCTTCCAAAGTAATTCCTAAAACTTTGCAAAAAGCTAAAGCTTCAAAATCTTTAACTGTTTTTTTACCATATTCAATTTCATATATATCACAATTATACATAGTAACTCCAAGTAAATCTAATTTTTTGCAAATTTCGGGTTGAGAGAATTTACGTAATTTACGATATTTTTTTAAGTTTTTTCCAATAATATTTAAATTTCCATTCAAAGTTTTTACTTTCATATTAATTTCATTCCTTTCTTGTTTTACTCAATGGCATAAATGTGTATATTTTATTTAAAACTAATTTGTTTTATTGAATAATCAAATATAATAAATTGATTGTTTTATAACGTATAGGTTAATTAAAATTAATCTTATTATAAAATAAAATTAATAGTTAAATTACAGGAACACACTGTAATTGTTACAAAAATATTTCGTAAATTTTACAATTATATAACATTAATAAATTGACATTGAATAGATGAATAAATATGATATAATAAAATTACAGGATAGACCTGTAACTATAAAGGGTGTAAAAATTATTGGAGGAGAACTAATGAAAAAAAATGGAGGAATCACATTAATAGCTCTTGTAATAACAGTTGTAATTTTATTGATATTATCAAGTGTAGCAATTGCTACACTAACAGGAGATAATGAGTTATTTTCAAGAGCAAAGCAGGCAAAAATGCAAACAAGATATAAAAATGCAAAAGAAACAGTAGAAATAAAAATAATGGAAATAATTTCGGAAAATATAATGGAAGATAGCAATGATACACTTTTAAAGATATATGAAAATTTTGCAAATATGAATGATATAACTATAGAAGGATATTATACAGAAAAAACATCAAAAGTAAATGAAGGAGTTGAAAGTGATATTACAAAAATAAATAATTTAAGTATGATAGTAGTAAGTGTTGATGAGTATTCGGAGTATAAATTTGTTATAGAAGAAGAAGGAAGTATAAAAGGAGTATTAGAAGAAGGAAGTATAATACCATTGGTTGAATATGAAAGTAAATTAGGATTTCTAACGGATAGTGGTAAAAATTGGAACAAGCAATTAAAAAATATTTTAAAAAGATGTGGTTTATCAGAAGAATATGTGGAAAGTGATATTATAAATAATAAAGATGAAATCTTAGAGAAAATTTTAAGCAATAGTGATGGCACAAAATTTATATTGGATAATGATAATAAATTTTTAAGTAAAATAACAAATTCAGAAATTGCTATGGAAGTTTTATATAAAACGGAAAATAAAAAGTTGTTTATGAATAATAAAAATTGGTTTAATGGATTGTTGAATAAACAATTGAACTTTTTTGATGATATTGCAGAAAAAATTTCTACATTGAGTTCAAATAATGAAAATATAATATATAGTTCATATGATTCAAATACCTATGATAAGTATAAAGCTTTTGATAACAATAACAAAACTGCATGGTTATCTGCAGAGCCAAAAGGATTTGAATTTATAGGATATAATTTCCAAAAAGAAATTATACCATATAAGGTAGATATAGTTAATTTTAATTTAAGCGGATATAGATGTAAAAATTTCTGTATAGAGGGGAAAGAAAAAGACAGTAATGAATGGAATGATTTAACAGGTAATTTAGTTTTATTAGATAATAATGAAGTACAAAGCTTTATTATAAGGGATGAGACAACTATTGAACAGATAAGAATAAAGATTATAGACTTATATGGAGGAAATGGAAATTCATTAGGTGTAGCAGAATTCCAAGTTTATAGTAAATAAGTTTTTATAATAAAAAATATTATATTAAACTAAAAAGAATACTTGAAAAGTATTCTTTTTTAGTATAAAATTGAATTATCTTGATAAATTAGGTAAAAACTATAAAAAATACCAATTAAAATAATTTTAGGTAAAACAAAAAGCCTAAAGGAAAGAAGGAAAAGATATGAATAAAAAAACAGTAAAAGACATTGATTTAAAAGGAAAGAAAGTATTTGTAAGATGTGATTTTAATGTACCAATGGATGAAAATCAAAACATTACAGATAATACAAGAATTGTAGCAGCATTACCTACAATAAAATACTTATTAGAGCAAAATTGTAAAGTAATATTAGCATCACATTTAGGAAGACCAAAGGGAGAAGTAAAACCAGAATTTTCTTTAAAACCAGTAGCAAAAGAATTATCAAGATTATTAGGAAAAGAAGTAATAATGGCAAATGATGTAATTGGAGAAGATGCAAAAGAAAAGGCTGCAAACTTAAAAGAAGGAGAAGTAATGCTTCTTGAAAATGTAAGATTCCATAGAGAAGAAACAGATAATGATCCAGAGTTTGCAAAACAATTAGCATCAATGGCAGAAATATTTGTAAATGATGCATTTGGAGCAGCACATAGAGCACATGCTTCAACAGCAGGAATTGCAGCATATTTACCAGCAGTATCAGGATTTTTAATAGAAAAAGAATTAACAGTATTAGGAAATGCAATAAACAATCCAGAAAGACCATTTATGGCAATACTTGGAGGAGCAAAAGTATCAGATAAAATTGGTGTAATAGATAGCTTATTAGACAAAGTAGATACATTAATGATTGGTGGAGGAATGGCATATACATTCTTTAAAGCACAAGGATATAATGTAGGAAATTCACTATGTGAAGAAGAAAAAACAGGTTTAGCTTTAGAAGCAATGGAAAAAGCAAAACAAAAAGGAGTAAAATTATTATTACCAGTAGATACAAAAGTAGGAAAAGAATTTAAACCAGATACAGAAAGTAAAACAGTTGCATGGACAGAAATTCCAGAAGGTTGGGAAGGATTTGACATAGGAGAAAAAACAATAGAAATGTTCAAAAATGAATTAAAAACAGCAAAAACAGTAATATGGAATGGACCTTTAGGATTATTTGAATTTGATCAATTTGCAATTGGAACAAACGAAATAGCAAAAGCATTATCAGAATTAGATGCAACAACAATAATAGGAGGAGGAGACTCAGGAGCAGCAGTTGAAAAAGCAGGATTAGCAAATAAAATGACACATATCTCAACAGGTGGAGGAGCTTCACTTGAATTCTTAGAGGGTAAAAAATTACCAGGAATTGAATGCTTACTAGATAAATAAAAATAGAGATTTCAACCAATGTGAACCAATGTGGACGTTGAAGAACCAATGGGGACGTTGTTAA
>OLVX01001473.1_pt1 | contig 19852 bp, 9 predicted proteins | sample 1673271 | NCBI WGS metagenome assembly OLVX01 (sample SAMEA3178939, study PRJEB25190) | human gut metagenome | biome: human gut; feature: human-associated habitat; material: faeces | place: Austria | collected 2013
GGCTGCATCGCAGGCATCAACATCACGGCTTCCCACAACCCGAAGGAATACAACGGCTACAAGGTTTACTGGGAGGACGGCGCACAGCTTCCTCCGGCCGAGGCAGACGTGGTTGCCAGCGAAATGGCAAAGACCGATATCTTCACCGGTGTAAAAACTGCAGACTACGATGAGTCCGTCAAAAACGGTCTGATCCGTATTCTGTCTAAGGAGACCGACGAGGCTTACCTCGGCGAAGTCATTAAGGTTGCGGTAAATCCGGACTGCGTAAAGCAGGTTGCCGATGAGTTCAAGCTGGTGTACACGCCGTTCCACGGTGCCGGCTACCGTCTGGTGCCCGAGATCCTGCGCCGTCTGGGCTACAAGCACATTATCTGTGAGCCGGAGCAGATGAAGATCGACGGCGACTTCCCGACCGTTAAAAACCCGAATCCGGAGTACAAGGAAGGCTTTACGCTCGCCATCGAGCTGGCAAAGCAGAACGATGTTGATCTGATCATCGGCACCGACCCGGACTCCGACCGTACCGGCATCGTCCTCAAGGACAAGTCCGGCGAGTATGTCACCCTGTCCGGCAATCAGGTCGGCGTGCTGCTCACCGATTACATCATCACCGCAAAGAAGCTGACGAACACCATGCCTGCACATCCGGCGGTGCTCAAATCCATCGTTACCACCGAGATGGCACGCGCGGCGGCTGAAAAGAACGGCGTTGAGTGCTTCGACACCTTCACCGGCTTCAAGTTCCTTGCCGAGAAGATCAAGCAGTTCGAGCAGGACGGCTCGCACGAGTACATTTTCGCATTCGAGGAGTCCTACGGCTACCTGTGCGGCGATTATGCCCGCGACAAGGATGCCGTTACCGCTTCCATGCTGATCGCCGAGATGGCAGCTTACTACCGCACCCAGGGCAAGACCCTGTACGACGCAATGGAAGAGATGTACGAAAAGTACGGCTGCTACTGCGAGCAGACCATTTCGATCGTTATGCCGGGCGTTTCCGGCCTGCAGCGCATGAAGGAGCTCATGCAGGAGCTGCGCGACAAGCCGCTGACCCAGATCGGCACCCACAAGATCGATTACACCCGCGACTACATGCCGGGCACCCGCACCTGCATGGCAGACGGCAAGTCCGAGCCGATGGAGCTTAAGGGTCAGAACGTGATGTACTACGAGCTCGAGGGCGGCACAACCTTTATCATCCGTCCGTCCGGCACCGAGCCGAAGGTCAAGGTTTACATCATGGCCAAGGGCGAGAACAAGGCCGAGGCCGCAGAAAAGGTCGAGGCTCTGACCGCTGCAGCGAAGGAAATCGTAAAGTAACTGAGGCAACACCGCAGTAAAAATCCAGCAACGCTGAATGCAGCCGAATTCCGGTTCGGCTGCATTTTTCCGGAATCACCTTGATTACCGAAATTATTATACCTTAATTATTTTAGGGGAACAAAAATATGATCAAACGCATTATTTCCTGTATTGTAAGCACGGTCATCGTGCTCGGTGCCACCATCGCGTATGACCGCACGCCTGCATGCCGCATTGCCGTGATGGAGCAGGTGCCGACACAGCTGGCTTCCGTTCTGCCGCGTGCTGCCTCCTACGAACTGGAGCTGCGCACGGAGGAAGGCAACCGCAGCTACACGGTCAACTGCCATGACAAGGACGGCAGCACCTTCCGCTCCTACACCATGCAGACCGTGGAAGGCGAGGAAGAACCGCTGAATTTCACCTACACGGACTACACCTACGACGAAAACGGCAACTGCACGGATGCTATCACCACCGACAAGACCAACAACTCCACTTTGGAATACCGCCGCAGCTATGACGACAAAAACCGCGTTCTGCGCACGGAAAACTACGAGGACGGCGAACTTTCGGTCTCCTCCGAGACGGTTTACACCGAGGTTGACAACGGTCAGTCCTCTGCCGTCAACACGGTTTACGACGCAGACGGCAACGAGCTGATGGTCGTCCGCATGGGCATGAACACCAACGGCGACGTGCTGTCCTCCCGCACCTACGAGGGCGAGGACAATATCACCTCCTCCACCGACAACCGCTACGACAGTCAGGGACGGCTCATCCAGTCGGTCACCGTAGACGAGAGCGGCGTCGTGTTCGAGGTGCTCACCGTGTACTCGGTGGACGGCAAAACGCAGACCACCCGCTCGACCATCGAAGGCGGCACCCTCTCGACCGATACCCGTACCTTTGATGATAACGGCAATCTGGTCTCCATGCACCAGACCGACAGCGACGGCTACGCAAGCGATACCACTTATACACAGTTTAAGTGACCTGTCGCGGAACTTTAATCCGCAGTGAAAACCACCCGTTCGGGTGGTTTTTCCTTTTTTTCGGGCATACTATTATCAGCTATACACCGACCATTTCTCCCTATTTGTCGGTTTTCCGCTAAACTCCTGCAAAATTCCTGTCTGGATATTGCTTTTTCTCGGTCAAACGGCTATAATCGCTATATGCGTATCAAGACTGTGTCAACAGAGCACAGCTATAGAGAAATAGATCGGAGGTGCGCTATGCGCATCATTATTGTAGGCTGCGGCAAAGTCGGCTCGGAGCTGGCAGGACAGCTCAGCGCGGCCGGACACGACCTGACACTGATTGACCTGTCCGAACGCCGTCTGGATGAACTTTCCAACACATACGACCTTGCTACAGTAAAGGGCAGCGGCACCAGCTATCACGTTCTGCGGGAAGCCGGCGTGCAGGATACCGACCTGCTCATCGCCGTTACCACCCATGACGAAATCAATCTGCTTTCCTGCCTGATCGCTCGTAAAGCATCCGGCTGCCACGCCATTGCGCGTGTGCGCGATCCGGAATATGTATCCGACCTCGGCTTTATCCGCGATGAGCTGGGTATTTCGATGGTCATCAACCCCGAGCGTGTTGTTTCGCGTCTGATCCGCTTCCCGTCGGCCATCCGCGTCAGCACGTTTGCCCGCGGACGCATCGAGTTGCTCGACCTCAAAATCCCGCACGAGTCCCGCCTGGACGGTATGGCGGTCTGCGAGGTCAATCCGCTGCTCCGCACGGACGTGCTGCTGTGTATGGTCCGCCGCGACGGTCAGACCTATATTCCCAAGGGCGACTTCATCCTGCGCGAAAACGACAACATCACGGTGATCATTCCGCCGCACGAGCAGAGCGAATTTTTCGAGAAGGTCGGTTTGCCGGTCAAGCGCATTTCCTCTGCGATGCTGGTCGGCGGCGGCAAAATCTCGTACTTTCTTGCGAAAATCCTGCTGAATTCCGGCATTGCAGTCAAGATTATCGAAAACAAACTCGAACGCTGCGAAGCACTGTCCGAAATGCTCCCGAACGCGACCATCATCTACGGCGACGGCACCGACCGCAACCTGCTCGATGAGGAGGGTCTGGCAACCTGTGAGGCCTTCGCGGCTCTCACCGGCATGGACGAGGAGAACATCCTGCTTGCGCTGCACGCCGGCCGTCATTCCCGTGCGAAGCTGTTCACCAAGGTCAACCGTGTGAACTTCGAGGAAGTCATTGCCAGCATGCCGATTGGCAAGGTGATTCGCCCCAAGCAGACCACCGCCGAGCTGATCAGCCAGTACACCCGCGCGATGCAGAACTCGATGGGCTCCAACGTGGAGACCCTGCATCAGCTGGACGGCGCAGAAGCGCTTGAGTTCCGTGTTGCGGCGCACCATCTCACCGGTGTTCCCCTGCAGTATATGCCGATTCGTCCGGATGTTCTGCTGTGCTGCATCAACCGCAGAGGCAAGCGTATCATTCCGCGCGGCCACGATGTGCTGCATGAAGGCGATACGGTTATCGTCGTTTCCACCTTCGAGGGCATGAACGACCTTCAGGATATCTTCCTGCCGACAGCCGGAGGGCGCGAAAAATGAATTTCGCAATCGTCCGCTATCTGATCGGCTGGCTGATGGGCATTGAGTCCCTGTTCCTGCTGCTGCCCGCGTTTACCGCGGTCATTTACCGTGAACCTGAGCTGCCTGCCTATATCGCCACCGCACTGATTTGTATGGTCGGCGCAGGCATTCTGTGTGAATACAAGCCGAAAAACACCAAGTTCTACGCACGCGAAGGCTTTGTGGCAGTCGCGCTGTGCTGGCTGGTGCTAGCCGTGACCGGTGCCCTGCCGTTCGTGCTCAGCCGCGAGATTCCGTTCGCAGTAGATGCGATTTTCGAGGCCGCATCCGGCTTCACCACCACCGGCGCTACCATTCTCGGCGATGTGGAGGCGCTTTCGCATGCCTCTATGCTATGGCGCTGCCTGATGCACTGGGTCGGCGGCATGGGCATTCTGGTGTTCATGCTGATCGTCCTGCCGCTGGCAGGCGGTCAGACCATTTATCTGATGCGCGCGGAAAGCCCGGGACCCTCGGTCTCCAAAATATCGCCGCACATGCGCGATACCGCGCTTATCCTGTACGCGATTTACTTTGGACTGACCGTTCTGCAGATCATTCTGCTGCTGTTCGGCGGCATGCCGATGTTCGACGCCATCTGCGTTTCGCTCGGCACGGCAGGCACCGGCGGCTTCGGCAACTGGAATAATTCCATCGCGCACTACAACAGCGCCTACCTGCAGAATGTCATCTCGGTCTTTATGATCCTTTTCGGCATCAATTTCAACGCGTATTTTCTGCTTTTGACCCGTAAATTCAAGCAATTATTCAAAATCGAGGAGATTCGCGTGTACCTCGGCGTGATTGCCGTATTTACCACGCTGATCGCCTTCAACGTGCGCGGCTGCTTCGGTTCGCTGCGCGAGAGCTTCCACCATTCCCTGTTTCAGGTTGCGTCTATCATCACGACCACCGGTTTTTCAACCGTGGACTTTAACCAGTGGCCTGCATTCAGCAAGCTGCTGCTTGTGCTGCTGATGTTCATCGGCGCGTGTGCCGGTTCGACCGGCGGCGGCATGAAATGCTCGCGCATCCTGCTGCTGTTCAAGGGCGTAAAGAAGGAAATGATGTCGCTGATTCATCCGCGTCTGGTGCGCGTGCATAAAATGGACGGACAGCGCGTCCAGCATGAGGTCATGCGCTCGGTCAACGCCTTTCTTGTGGCATATCTGATCGTCATTGCCACTTCCGTCCTTATTGTCAGCCTGCACTGTGAGGATATGGTAACCAGCTTCACCTCGGTCGTTACCTGCATCAATAACGTCGGTCCGGGACTCAATCAGGTCGGTCCTGCAGCCAACTTCGGTGCACTGCACCCGCTGAGTAAAATCGTGCTGACTTTCGATATGCTCGCCGGTCGTCTGGAGCTGTTCCCCATGCTTCTGCTGTTTGCGCCGGAAACGTGGAGAAGAAACCGATAAAAAAACTGCCGCTAAACGTATACCGTTTAGCGGCTTTTGCGATGTCGAACGACCACGAATCGTTCCGGTGCTCCACCGACACACCCGAATCGCGGTGTTGCCTTAATCTATCGACAGATGCTTTTTCAGTGCCTTCACATAGGAGTCCGCATAGCGGCTGAATACCACGTTTTTCTTGCGGATGAGACCGATACGCATGCTGCCTTCCATCTCGAGCGGCCGCGCGATAATGCTCGGACTGTTCAGCTTACGGTCGATAATGCCCGAGCTGACCGTAAAGCCGTTCAGTCCGATCACCAGACTGAACAGTGTTGCGCGGTCGCGGACCTGAATGGTTTTCGGCATGTCGAGCATGCTGAGCAGTTCCTCGGAAAAATAAAAGGAATTGCGGTCTCCCTGCTCAAAAATCAGATACGGATAGGGCTTCAGTTCATCGAGCGTGATGCACTTCCGGTCTGCGAGCGGATGGTCCTTATTGATGAACACATGCGGTGCGGCAGTGAACAGTTCCTCGAACACGAGCTCACTTTTGCGCAGCAGCTTGGAGAGCACGGTTTCGTTGCTCTCGGACAAATACAGCAGACCCAGCTCGCTTTTGCCCGACGCCACATCATCAATGATCTCACCGGTCTGTGTTTCCCTCAGGATAAAACCGTACTGGTCCGCGTCGTACTCCTTGACAACCTCGACGAATGCGTTCACCGCGAACGAATAGTGCTGACATGACACGCAGAACTTGGGCACGCGCTTTTTGCCCACGCCGAAGTGCTCCTGCATGATGTCTGCCTGCTCGAGCAGCATGCGCGCAAACGAAAGCAGCTCCTCGCCCTCCTGCGTGACGGTTACGCCCTTGTTTGAGCGCACAAAGGCGGTAACGCCCATCTCCTTCTCTAAATTGTGAATCGCGGCGCTCAAACTCGGCTGCGAGAGAAACAGCCGCTCGGCGGCGTCCGTGATGTTGCCGCATTCGGCCACAGTGACAAGATAGGTCAGCTGCTGCAGGGTCATAGGAAAAACCTCCGGGAAATAATCTGTATTTATTGTAGCATGTCTGTACGGAAATACAATGCGGTTTCCCTATCTATTCTCGCAATTCCATGCTATGATAGAGACAAAGGAGAGCGTAAAAATGAAAAATGTACTGTTTTACGGCGATTCCAACACCTGGGGTTATCAGGGCGACGATCCCATGCACCGTCTGGACGCGGACAAGCGTTACACCGGTGTGGTTGCGGCTCAGTTCCCGGACGTGCACTTTATCGAGGAAGGTCTGTGCGGACGCACCATCTGCAGCACTGACCCGATTGATTACGGCCGAAACGGCATGGCAATGCTGCCTGCCCTGCTGGCAACGCACGATCCGCTCGACGTGATCGTTATCATGCTCGGCACAAACGACAGCAAGGCAATGTACGGCCACTCGCCGTTCACCATCAGCGATGCCATGGACCGCACGATCAAGCTGATGCAAAGTCCGCTTTTATGGTCAAATACCATGCAGAAACCGCAGATCCTTCTGGTTGCACCGCCGAAAATGGGCGAAAACCTTGCAGACAGCGTCTACTACGGCATGTTTGACGAAAGCAGTGCCGCACTCATCCGTGCTCTGCCCGCACGGTTCCGCACGCTGGCAGAAAAGTACGGCTGCGCCTTCGTGGACGGCTCGGCTGTCACGGCGGCAAAGTGCTCGGACCAGATTCATCTGACCGCAGAGGAGCACGCCGTGCTCGGCAGGCTCATTGCGGACAAGCTGCGCGAGCTGCTTTAACCCCCTGCCCGAAAGCATTCGTCATCTTTTCCCCCGGTTTTGTCACCTGACAAAACCGGGGTGTTTTTTGCCGCATTTTATCCACAGCCTGTTGATAATTCCTGTGGATTGTGTGTCATTTTTTGCAGAATTTACGCGTAGTTCACTCTGTTTTTCCTATCGGTGTATTTCGTGTCGAAAATCGGACATTTCGTGTGCCCGACCGCACAGCAGGCTGCAAAGCTGCTATGATAAACGCAGGCAATTTTCAGTCTCTTTTCTGCAGGCGCGGCTCGTTCCACCGCACTGCAGAATGGGAAAAGGAGGAATATACCATGAAATTCAAACGCGGCATAAGCCTTGCTTTGGCACTGGCTCTTATCGCCGGCATAGGCGGCCCGCTTGATATCCGCGCAGCGGCGGCGGATACCGGCAGCTCGGACGCGCTTGCGGCGCTCGGTATTGATTCGAGCAAAGCGCCCGACGGCTTTAATGCCAACGACCCCAGCAACCCATACGGGCGCAATACCATCAAGGTTACGCCGGTGTACGAGCTGTATACCGTTGGTCTGACGAGTGATGTTCTGCCGTCGGATAAAATCGACCTGGACAAGCGTGAAAGCGCAGAGAAATGCGATACAAGCGTTTCCAAGTCCAACCAGAAGGACAATACCCTTCAAAGCACGCTGTACGGCAATGATGATAACACATCTACCAAGGCTCAGCAGTTTTTGACGGCTAAAACCAACTCCAAGGAAATCTCCAAGGGTAAAACCACCTCTACCGGCACATACGCACAGTTCCCGACAGGCAGCAAGGGCAATGACGGCTATGCCACCAAGGGCTATCTGACCGGCATGACCAATGCTACTACCGATTTGCAGGATGGTACCGATTACGCTATGGCAGACGTGGCCGCAGGCCATTTCACCTCGAGCAGTGACGCCAAGTCCTCACAGACGGTCATGGTTTACGCCGGTGACCTGAGCGCGAAAGGCGGTCTGTACCTGCGATTCGGCGATGCTGAATCCGGCAAGTACGGCAAGCCGATCACGCTGCTGGACACCAGCAAGGAAATCGGCAACCCGAATCTGACCGACACCAGCGACGAAGGCAGCACGACCGCCAAAAAGGTCGAAAACTTCGCAGAAAACCCGTATCAGCTGAAAAACTACCTGCAGGTAGCTACCGGCGACTGGGACAACGACGGTAAGGACGAGGTTGCGGTCTATGTGCCGGAGGTCGGCAATTCCCGCATTGAGATTTACGACCTGCAGACTGAAGATTACTCCAATCCCTCTAACTGGAGACAGGCGTGGACGTACTTCTTCCGTGAGGGCAGTGTCGTTTCCAACATGATCTCTCTCGTCAGCGGTGACGTCAACCAGGACGGCGTAGACGATCTCGCCTGCACCTGGGGTTACTACTACGGTCCGCAGCAGAACGCAGGCTCGCGTGCCGTTGTAATGTTTGGCTCCACGAGCGCGCACATGCTGCAGAGTTCGCAGGAATTCCCGCTGACCTACGAGGGCAGCAATCTGGTCCGCGCATCCTTCGCCTTCGGTGATATGACTGGCGGCGGCAAAACGCTGATTCTGGCGGCTCAGTCGGATGCTGACCTCAAGGCAAATAAGCAGAACACGCGCTATGTAGGTTTGTACGCATGGAACGGCGTCACCTTCAAGCCGTCTGTTTCGCAGAATTTCGATCTGTTCTCCAAGAACGATAAAGGCGAGTACATCTACGGTGCAATGGCAAAGCACAACGATACCTTCCGTTCTCTGCCGCTGTGCCCGGCCAATACGGCGATTATCTCCCGTCCGACCGCAGGCGAAAAAGGCGATGACGGCAAAACCAGCGATCTGCTGTACTTTGACAGCCTTGTTATCTCCTGCGATGAGAATGGTCTGAATATCAAGCAGGCGCTTGACAACACGGACGCTATGCCGGACGAGGACTACGTTGAGTACGATGCATCCGCAGGCTCTGTGACCACCGCGGTGGATAAAGACAACAACACCGCAGGTTCGGGTACGCTGTTCACCCTGACGCAGACCATGTCCAAGGATGAGAACAAGCAGTCTGAATCCTACAACGTCACCGGTAAAGTTCCCCAGTACGCAACCCGTTATTATTACAAGAGCTGGTGGCATAAACTGTTCCGCAAAAGATCTTCCTATCAGGCTTTTGTCGGCTATGTAGATGCTACTACATCGCAAACAACACCTTACACCACCCGCACGCCGGGTACAACCAGACTTTCGACCGTCAACCTGTTTGACGGCTCTCAGCCGGTAAAAACCGATGTCAACAGCTCGTACACGCTCTGTCTCGCCAACACGGACGACGATACCAGCTACATGACCTACACCGGCAAGCACTATTACACCTACTCCGACCCGCAGGTTCTGGCGGTACTGGCTTCGCCTCCGTACTTCTCCGATCTGCTCGACCGTGATGACCTGTCCGGCAACTATGCCGAGTCCTCCACCACCTACTCGAGCATGAAGGGCACCGAGAACGGCACCAGCTCCTCCTCTACTATCTCGGTCGGCGCATACGTCTCCTTTGAGCAGGAATTCTCGGTATTCGGCGTTAAGATCGGCAGCGTTGAGGCAGAAGCCGCCTTTACCTCCGGTTTCACCTACGAGACCGAGCACACCTCCTCGCTCGAGCAGTCCATCACCTACGAGACAACCTCCGGCGAGGACAGAGTGGCGTTCTATTCCATCCCGATGGAGATTTACGAGTATACCTCCTACATCCCGGACGGAACAGGCAAATACACTGAAGTAACCTCCACCGTTTCCATCCCGCACGAAGCCTCGATCGGTCTGATCGACCTGTCCGACTACGAAAATATCGCCGAGGATTACAGCGTTCTGCCATCCATTTCGGGCAGCGTGCTGACGCATACGATCGGTGATCCGTCCAGCTATCCGAGCGCACCGAGTGCAGGCTCCAAGGCTTATAACGGTGATCCGGCTAAGGTTGACTTCACCGCGGCAGGCGGCGGCTCCGGCATCACGCAGGAGATCAGCTTCTCCACCTCGGACAGCAAAAACTACACCAACACCACCTCTATCGAAACCAAGGCCGGTGCAGGCGCAGGCGGTGTAACCGCAGGCGTTGTGGCAGGTTCGGAAAGCTCTGCCGGCAAGGTATCGGTCAACACCGCAGGCGGCTCGTTCTCCGGTTCGCTGCAGAACATGCCGATTGAAGCCAAACCGTACGGCTACGGCATGAACTGGCGTATTTTCTGCTACAACTACCGCAGCGGCAATCAGGCGTTCCCGGTTGTTACCTACGCGGTAACCGAGCCGCAGGCTCCGTCTCCGCTGCCGGAGGATTTTGAGCAGGATGTTGCGGCAACCACCGATGATTCCATCACCCTGACGTGGACCTACGACAAGATCGTTTCCGGTTTCCAGCTGTACCGCTACTACAACTTCCCGGACGGCTCCGGACGCAAGGAACTCGCATTTGTGCCGTTCACCGATGGTGAGCGTCACGATGACGGCACCTACACCTTCAGCTACACGGATAAGAACCTGTCTCCCTATACCGAGTATGAGTATCAGATTCAGACCCGCAACAACAACAAGGCTGAGCAGCAGCGCAACAGCATTTACAGCGAACCGCTGACCTGCCGCACCAAGACCACAGCAGGCTATCCCGATATTTCGGTAACGATTGATGGCAAGGAGAATCAGACGGTTCTGCCGATCTATCCGGATTCTCTGGCAACCGCAACGGTTAAGTATAACGGAGACAATAAAAATCCGGACGGCGGCAAGTACAACAGCGTAAGCTATCAGTGGCAAAAGCTGAACAATGGTTCCTGGACCGAGATTGCCGGCAGCGTTTCCGATACGCTGAGCATCGAAAACGCCGGTTCTGCCGACAAGGGCACTTACCGCTGCCGATTGAATGTGCTCTACTTCGACAACACCGCCCAGAAGGAGTTCAGCATTTCCGCTTACTCGCCTGAGATTACCACACAGTACAGCAAGCGCACACCCAAGTGTGAGCTGAATGTTACGGCAGAGAATGTACCAAAAGACAACACTGCTCAGTTTGACCGTACGCTGCACATCAGCGCTAAAATGAGTTCCGCGTCTGCTACCTCCACCATCCCGACCGGCACGCTCAGCTTCCTGATTCGCGGCACGGACTTCTCTACCACAGTTGCGGCTGAGATTGACAAAACCGGCAAGGTTACAAAGGATGTTATCGTGCCCGCAGACGGCGCTTACACGGTTACCCCGTATTATCCGGGCAGCTATGTATTCAAGGATATGAGCAACGCGGAAGGTCAGATGGTTCTCGTTGGCGAGAACGCGACCGGCTATCAGCTGACGCTCACCAACGGCAAGGATAACAACAGCGTCACCCGCTTCACCTACGGCGATACGGTAACGCCGTCACTCTCCCGCATGAGTAAGGATACGCATGGTCTGCAGAAGGTCAATAACGCGACCTTCAAGTATGCAGTTTCCGGTTCGGAAACACAGCAGAATTTGACCAATCCGCTGAATGTCGGCACTTACACGCTGTATGCTTATGTAAACGACGAAACCAAGCCGGTTGCGGAAACCGAGTTTACCGTTGTTCAGCGTGCCGTTACGCTGCGCGTTGTCACTCCGAAGGACGGCGTTGATCAGACTCTGGTCAATCCGAGCACCCAGCTTTCTCTCTCGGCCGACAAGGACACCATGACTGCTGATGAGATTGCTGCTCTGCACCTTGGCTATACCGCAGTCAACACCGCAGGCAACGAGGTAACGCTCGCGCCGAACATTGCTCCCAGCAACTACACGGTTTCCCCACGCAAGACTACCGCTACCAACGAAACGCTGTACAACAACTATGAATTTACCTTTATCCCCGGTGTTTACACGGTAAACGGCACGACTTACATCCTTACCCTCAAGGCTGAGGACTTCGGCGAAGGCGCAAACAGGCACTCTGTCGGTTCTGCGTCGATCATTACCGCAGGTCTGAATGCCGGCAAGGCGGATGACGGCAGTGCAATCTCCAGCTTTACCGCAGACACCGATGTTACCCTGACCGCTACGCCGGATGCAGGTTATGCAGTTGATTACTGGACCTATGACGGCAAGGAAATCGAGGACAGCAAGGAGAAGAGCTCGGTTACCATCAAGACCCTTGCAAAACCGGCATCTGTTTTGGTTTACTTCAAGACCACCGATACCAAACTGAATGCTTCCGTTCAGAATAAGCAGGGCGGTACACTCAAATGCACGGATGAAGATGGCTCCGAAAGCCTCAAGAACTTCCCGGTTTACATTGCCAGCGGTGCAAAGTTCAACTTCACCGCAACGCCGAATACCGGCTGGCACTTCAAGCAGTGGATTCTCGCGAAACGCGGTGCAAACAGTTATCCGTCCGGCACCCCGCACGATAACGGCTCCAACACGCTCTCTGTTGAGGTTGGCGTGCAGGATATTGATCTGGCTGCCGTATTCGAGCGCGACAGCTACACGCTGACGCTGGAAGGCGAACTGACCGCAAGCTATCAGACGGTTGATCCGAACGATACCTCCAAGACGCTCACCAAGTCTCTCAAGAGCGGCGAAAGCGTCACCGGCGATACAAAGATTACGGTAGCGCCCAAGGCAGGCTATGCTGCCGCCAAGGGCGAGACCTATCAGGTGAACGGCAAGGCTGTTGAAGCAGGAAAGCTCAACGCTGACGGCAGCTATACCTTCCCCATCACCGAGAACACCAAGGTTTCGCTCAAGACCGACCGTGCCGCATTTGCGATTACCACACCGGAAATGGAGCATGGCACGATCATTGCAACCGTAGACGGCGAAGCTGTGGACGATCTGTCCAAGATTCCCGGCGGCAGCAAGGTTGAGCTGCAGGCACGCGCAGACCGCGGCTGGCATTTCAAGAACTGGGTTGTAAACGGTACTGCTCAGGATGAGGCTGCGGCAAAGACCAACGGCACTTACACCATCAGCGAACTGGCCGGCGATCTGTCCATCCACGCTGAATTTGTCCAGAGCGCTTCCTACACCGCCAAGGCTACCGCTGCAGCCGGCAACGGCACCGTAAAATACACGCTGTATGATATCTACGGTGAGGAAGTTGAGACCAAGGCTATGCCTGCAGGAGGCGTAACCATCTATAAGGATGAGGAAATCACCTTCCATGCAGCGCCGAAAACTGGCTATCAGGTTGAACAGTGGGAAGTAAACGGCAAAAAGACTGCCGGAAACTCCAAAACCAATCCGGAAGGCAAAATCCGTGCGGACAAGAATATTACTGCGACCGTATACTTTAAGGTTACGGCAAGCTATCAGCTTACTTTCGGCACCACTGATGCGAACGGCCATCTGACCGCCAAGATTGACGACACCGCGATTAACTCTCAGACCAAGCAGCCAAACGGCAGTGTAATCACCTTCACTGCAGCACCAAACACCCAAAAGATGGTTGAAAAGTGGACGGTTACCCAGGGTGACATTACTGCAGCAGAAAACGATGCTGCTGTACAGGTTGATGGTGTAAATCTTGTCGATCCAATTTATATTCACACACTCGATGACAACCAGACCATCCGCGTTCACTTCACCGACCTTGTACAGTACGATGCCAAGATTTCCGGCACGAACGGCACCGGCAAATTCACCTACACCACGCCGATTCAGCCGAACGACACCGGTGCAGTCAACAGCGCATCCGCTCAGGTTCGCAAGAACGGCACGGTCAAGCTGACGCTCGCACCGAGCGCAAACTGTGTCGGCACCGCCGAGGAAATCAAGTCCGAACTCCAGAAGGCAGCTCCGAATGCCGTTGTTTCCGTAACCGAGAAGGACGGCAGCTTTGAAGCCGTTATCCGCAACGTAACGGAAGCTCTGGCGGTCAACACCGACAATCTGTTCCACAAAACTTACGCAATTACGGCCGGCAAGGCCGAAAACGGCAGCGTTTCCGCTTCTGCGGCACGCGCCAAGGCTGGCGACAAGGTAACGCTCACCGCTGCACCCGCAAGCGGCTATCAGCTGAAAACCCTGACGCTGACACCGGAGACCGCACTCGACAAGACGGTTTCCGCGTCCACCCTGACCTACACCTTCACCATGCCGGCGAATGACGTTGCAGTTACCGCAGCCTTTGCCGTCAAGCCGAGCAGCGGCGGCGGCGCAGGCGGCGGCGGTGGCGCAGGCGGCACTGTTGCACCGGCTCCGACCGACAGCGGCTCGTCCTCCATTACCGCGCCGGACGGCACCAAGGTTCCCGCAACGGTTGAGGTAAAGAACGGCACCGCAGCGGTTTCCGCCGACAACTCCAAGCTGACTGCAGTTTCCGGCGAGGATTCGCTGACGCTTGACCTGTCCGCAGATTCCACCGTACGCACGGTATCGCTCACCGGCGATGTGGTAGCTGCTCTCGCCGGTGCAAAGAACGGCGCAGCGCTTACCCTGCCGAACGGCACGGTTGCACTCGACCGTGAGACGCTGACCGCACTCGGCAGCGCCGCACAGGCCGATGGTATGGCAAGTATTTCGATCGCTTCCGCTGACAAGTCCTCCCTGACGGACGCACAGCGCAAATATCTGCCGAAGAACGGCACCATTCTGAACATTTCTGCGCAGGTGCAGCCGAAAAACGGCACTGCAACCCGCATTCATGCGCTGAACGGCACGGCTTCGGTTTCTGTAGCATACAGCCTCAAGAGCGGCGAGAACGCCGCGCATCTGGTTGCATACTATCTTGCTGAGGACGGCTCGTTCGAAAAGCTGCCTGTCATTTATGATGCAGCGACCAGAAAGGCTACCTTTAAGACCACCCACTTCTCCACCTTCGTTATCACCCACGAGTACAGCAGCGACTTCTCCGATGTCAATCTGCGCAAGTGGTTCTACAACGAGGTCAACACTGCACTCGAGAACGGCTGGTTCAAGGGCCTGACCGCAACCAAGTTCGGTCCGGATGACGGCATGACCCGCGCAATGCTGGTTCAGGTGCTCTACCGCATGAGCGGCAGCAAGGCCGCTTCCACCGCACAGTTCACCGATGTGGCGGACGGCAAGTGGTACGCAGAAGCCATCGCATGGGCCTCCGAAAACGGCATTGTCAACGGCTTCACCGACGGCAGATTCCAGCCGGATACGCTGATCACCCGTCAGCAGCTGGCGGCCATCCTGTACCGCTACGATACCTATCGCGGTCATACGCCGCAGGGCAGCGCAGCACTCGATGGCTACGCAGACGCGGCTTCTGTCGAGTCGTGGGCTGCTGAAGCAATGAGCTGGGCGAACGGCAACGGTCTGGTAACCGGTGTTACCCCGACTACGCTCGTGCCGAACGGCACCGCAACCCGTGCTCAGGTAGCGGTTATTCTCAGCCGCTACACCGACCAGTAATCCCATCCGATCCATACTACCCAACGGATATGGTATGAACAACCGCCCTGCAAGGGCAGACAATACCGACAGCGCCTGAAAACGCACACAAGCGACACCAATCGAAATATGGTGTCGCTTGTTTTTTTGCTTCTCACACGGAATACGCTCACGCGAGAACGAATCGAACAGCCGCGGCAGAAATTCCATGCTCATATGTCAGCTTCTCCGGCGTGATATACTCTGCCAACCAAATCGCAAGTATTTTCAGGCTCGCGGCTCATTATATCGTACATCATGTTCTATATTTGCATAATACTGTGCAAATTCGACTCATTTTGATTTACAACGTCGTTGCAAGGTGATATACTGAAATTACCATATAAGATGCGCCGGATTATGCTTTGAGGAGAATGCTATAATGACCATGAATGACCCGCTGCTCCGCACGGACAGCTATGCAAAAATCTTCCTGTATAACACCCATGAAACCGTCGCCTGTGTGCCGCGCCACACCATCCGCATGCGCGATAAAGTGCGCCCGGACAAGCTGCGCGAAGCCGTTGAGCAGGCACTGCTGCGCTTTCCGCACATGATGCTGACCGCCGAGCCGACCGAGACCGCGTTCCGCTACCGCCGCAACGTGCAGCCCGCCGTAGTGCTGCCGTTCGACGGTGTATCCACCCGCTACACCATCGGCTCCAAGGATACGAACGGATACTTATTTCTCGTCGGCTACCACGACAAGACCATCTATATGGAGTATCAGCACTCTATCTCGGATGGACGCGGATTCGAAGAGTTTATCCGCTGTGTACTGTTCCAGTACCTGAAAAACTGCGGTTTCCCGGTTGAGAATGACGGCTCTGTGCGCGGCATGGATACCCGCTGGTCTCCTGAGGAGAGCGCAAACGGCTACGAGCAGCTGGCAGACCGTGAATTTTCGCCGGATGGCATCTGGAAAAAGCCGGAGGCTGTTCATGCCCCCGAGGTACAGTGGGGCGCTGACGGCTCCGAGGTCGTCACCGAGGTGACGTTCCCGTTTTCTCAGCTGCACGATTACGCAAAGTCCATCGGCGTCAGTCCGCTGTCTGTACTGGCTCCGCTGATGATGAAAGCGTTTGATGATAAGTTCGGCGGAACGGACAAGCCGGTTATCGCGGAGATTCCGGTCGATCTGCGTCCGCTGCTGCCGACGCTTACCACGCGGTATTTTATTTGCTTTATCGATCTGCCGTATTTTCCGGAATACCGCGATCTGCCGAATGACGAGGTGTTCCGGCGCACGAAGGCGTTTTTGAAGGATCAGATGCAGCGCGAACAGCTGCTCTATCGTGCAAAAGCCGCCGCAGACCGCTGTGAATTGCTGCATGAGGCAGACATGCCGCTCGCGGAGAAAATGCAGGCGGCACAGAAGGTCACGACTGATTTTGTGCTTGAGGACAGCTTTCTCATTACCAATGTCGGCCGGTTCGCCCTGCCGGAAAGCTGCCGTCCGTATGTACTCGATTACGGCGCGATTTTGCCGTGTGCTGTGCAGCCGTTTGCGCTGCTGATCTCGTCGTATGGAGATAAAATGAAACTGTCCGTTGCGCAGCGCGACCACGATATGCAGGTTGTCGAGGATTTGTGCGCCGGTCTGCGGCAGCTTGGCATCCAGCCTGAAACACTCAGCTATCCGTTTGTGGTGACACGGTATAACGGACTTGAGTGCGGGATGTAAGTTCAAAACTGTAATTTCAAAAGCAAAACGCTCAGCTACCAAACGATAGCTGAGCGTTTCGCTTTCTTTATCCAAGCCGCGCGACTGTGTAGCCGACATACAGACCGGCACCGGTCACAAGTGCATTCTCGTCCACATCGAAGCCGCCGTTATGGTTGGTGATCATCGTGTGCGGCAAATCCGGATTGCCGGTGCCGAGATACGCATACGCACCCGACTTATACAGCTCAAACTCGGCAAAATTATCGCCGCTGAGCGACAGCTCACGGTCTGTGACAACGTGTCCTTCTCCGAGCAGCTCGTCCACGACCCGAGCAGCTTCCTCGCACACCTGCGGGTCATTGACGAGCGCAGCGGCAAAGTCCGTCCACTCGATTTCCGCCGTGCCGCCGTACAGCGCCGCAATACTCTGCGCGGTCTCACTGACCTGTGAACGGACGCGGTCGCGGCTCTCCTGCGAAATGGTGCGCGTTGTGCCCTCCATTTCAGCAAATGCTGCCACGGCGTTGTAGGTCGTGCCTGCATTCAGCTTGCCGATACCGATGATGACCGGCTCGGTCGGTGAAGTGCGGCGCGTAACCAGTCCCTGCACTGCCACGACAATCTGGCTGGCGATGTACAGCGCATCTACGCCCAGATGCGGCGTGGAAACATGCGTGGACTTACCGTGCACGCGAATGCGGAAATGATCGACTGCGGCGTTGTTGATGCCCGGTTTGAGTCCTACCGTGCCTGCCTCCAAATCATACGCGGTGTGCAGACCGAACACGCGCTCGGCACCATCCAGCACACCGGCTGCGACAAACGGCTTTGCACCTTTTCCGATTTCCTCTCCCGGCTGAAACACAAGACGGACCTTTCCGCTGAACGCGTCTCTGTTCTCCGACAGGATTTTCGCGGCGCCCAGAAGGCAGGCAGCGTGCGCATCATGGCCGCAGGCGTGCATGACGCCTGCATTCTCCGAGCGATAGACGCACTCGTGCGTCTCCTCAATGGGCAGCGCGTCGATATCCGCACGCAGAACCAGCACTTTTCCGTTGTCCTTTGCGCCCTTCAGCGTGCCGAGCACGCCGGTTTCGCCTACGCGCGTGTGCGGAATGCCGAACTTGTCCAGTTCCTCCTCAATGCGCTGTGCCGTGCGGAATTCCTGCAGGCTCAGCTCCGGGTGCCGGTGAAATTCCCGGCGAACGGAAACGATGTAGTCCCGTTCCGCCGCAGCGGCTTTCTTTACGTCCATGACGGCTTTTCCTCCTGTTTATCGGTGTTTCGGTTTGATCTTATCACGCAGACCTTCCAGACGGTTGAGTGCATCCAGCAGCGTTTCGTCCTTTTTCGCAAAGTGCAGACGGATCAGGTTATTGACCGGCTCCCGGAAGAAACTCGAGCCCGGAACCGCGCCTACTCCGACATAATGTGCCAGATCCTCGCAGAACGCAAGATCGCTCTCGTAGCCGAACTCGGCAATGTCGAGCAGAACATAGTACGCGCCCTGCGGGTCGGTATGGGCGATTTTGAGATCGTCCAGACCTTTCAGGAACAGCTCCTTTTTGCGGGTGTACTTGGCCTGCAGATCGTCGTAGTAGTCCTGCCCCATCTTCAGGCCGGTGACAACGGCCTTCTGCAGCGGTGCTGCTGCGCCGACAGTCAGGAAGTCATGTACTTTTTTCGCACGGTCGATAATCTCCGGCGGGGCAATGATATAACCCAGTCGCCAGCCGGTAACCGAGTACGTTTTGGAGAGCGACGAGCATGACAGCGTGCGCTCCCACATGCCCGGCAGGGTGGCGAAATAGGTGTGCTTATTCGGCGCGAACACGATATGCTCGTATACCTCGTCCGTGATAACATAGGTGTCGTACTTCTCGGCCAGCGCAGCGATGGTTTCCAGCTCCTCGCGGGTGAACACCTTGCCGCACGGATTGGACGGGTTGCACAGGATGATGGCCTTCGGGTGCTGACGGAACGCGTCCTCAAGCACATTTGCGTCAAAGTGAAAATCCGGCGGCACGAGCGGCACATAGATCGGCTCTGCGCCCGACAGGATGGTATCCGCGCCGTAGTTTTCGTAGAACGGGGAGAAAATGATAACCTTGTCGCCCGGATTGGTGACTGTCATCATCGCAGCCATCATCGCCTCGGTGCTGCCGCAGGTCGTGACAATTTCGGTGTTCGGGTCGATCCTGCGGCCCATGAAATAGGTCTGCTTGGCGGCCAGCGCCTCACGGAAGTTCTGCGAACCCCATGTGATCGAATACTGGTGATAGTCTTCGTAGGCCACCTGCGCCAGACGGTCGAGCAGCTCCTTCGGCGGCTCAAAGTCCGGGAAACCCTGCGACAGGTTTACCGCGTCATACTGCATGGAAACGCGCGTCATGCGGCGGATGACCGAATCGGTAAAGCCGGCGGTGCGCTCAGATAAGCTCTGCATGGTTATTTTCCTCCCACAATGTAAGATTTCTGGTCGTTCAGTGTATGTTTCGGGTCGAGAGCGGTCTTGATCGTGTTCATCACGGCAAGATTCTCCTGCGCGGTCTCCCGCAGGAAGTACGACCGCTTGGAAATGCCGATGCCGTGCTCTCCCGAGGCTACGCCGCCGTAAGAATACGCCTTAGCGTAAGCCTGCTCCATGTTTTCGTGCAGCTCACGCTCCCAGGTCTGCT
>OLVX01001509.1_pt1 | contig 19480 bp, 16 predicted proteins | sample 1673271 | NCBI WGS metagenome assembly OLVX01 (sample SAMEA3178939, study PRJEB25190) | human gut metagenome | biome: human gut; feature: human-associated habitat; material: faeces | place: Austria | collected 2013
CGATATACACACCGCCGCCACAATTTACTGTGCTGCTGAGCTGATACGGATAGCCTGTGCCGCCGGTGATGACGCCGCCGGGAACAGCCACAATGTTCTCGCCCGTAGCATCATCCGCCGCCAACGCCCATGGCATGACGGATTTATCAAAATTGTGTACTTTTTCGTCGTTGCTATCCATCAGCGTCAGATTGCCGCCGTCCTCGACCACAATCACGCTGCCCTTGCTTTCGCCCACGTATTTGAGCACTTGACCGTTCAAGTCCAGCGTCACGGTGCGGTCAACCTTCAGCGTAGCGTCAATATCAATGTCCGCCGCCAGCTTTACGGTAGTCACGCTGGTGTCTGCCATTGCAGCGACCAACGTCGTCTGGTCTGCGACCACTTGCACGTTCTCTGTCTCCCCCTCGGCAAAGGCCGCCAGGGGCACAAGGCAGAGCACCATGCACAGGGCAAACAGGATGCTTACAAGCTGCTTTTTCATCATGTCTCCTTCTTCGCGCTGTTGGGCAGCAGTGCCCAAGGTATTTATAAAAATTATAGGGGTAAAAATCGCAAATTGTCAAGCCTTTTTTGAAAAAACATTGCGCAGTATCGAAAAAGCCAAAACGCAGCCGAACACGCGGATTATCTGCGAAAGAAATGCTTGCATGGAGAGATAAAACAAAAGTATGGCGGCAAGTATCCTGTTTTTTTGCAGCACGCGCTGCGCACACAAGTTTTTGGGGGCTGAAATGCGCCTGCTGCGACCCGGCATGGGTACGCAGTATCAGGAAATGGAAAGCATACCGGCAAAGGACATGATACCGAACCAGAGCAGGAACGCGGCAAACATAAAGAAGCACATCCCAGCCAAAACAGGCTTTCGCGGCTTGTTTTCGGTAATACGGTCGGGCCGAGTGGGATCGTAATAACCGACCACCTGCCGTCCCAGTTCCCGCTTGCCGGAAACGGTCTGACGGCTTGCGTACCGGTAGGTTTTGCCGTTCACGGTGTACTCATAGGTTGGAAGATAGACTGTCTCCCGGCGCAGCTGTTCGCTGCCGTCCTCCTGCTGCTCCCACCGTTCATTGACCGATTCCTCGATCCATACCACCTTCATCATTGTGGTGCCTGTGTACCGCCGCACAGTATCCTCGTATTCCTTCTGTGAGCCTTTCCGCTGGCGCACCCCGAGCCATGCCACCGACACAGCCCCGAGAATGAAACCGATTCCCGCTGTGATGTTCCGTGTGGATTCTATGGGACACGCCACAAACGCTATCGCAAGAACGATACTGATAATGAGGATTCGATTCTTTTTCATACGGCCTCCTTCACACCTCTGCCGGTGCCTTTCCTGTCACAATGCGGGCGGCTGGTTTTGCACCGCATCCACAAAGAGAAGGGTCAGACCGATATACAGGATGCAGGCCAACGCCAGCAGCACACAGATACTGATACCGAGGATGCGCACGGTTTTGTTTCGGCGCAGATATTTACGGCACAGCACGATGCCGATAACCGCCGATGCCAACAGCACCACAGCAAGCCAAAGCGGCATATTGCCCACCTCCTTTACGCGCCGCGGAACACATCGATCATATTCGTAAACCACGTCAGCTCACGGGTAAAGCGCTGGCGCAGCTGTGCCGGATCCTCACGGCCCTTGCCGAGGTCAAAAAAGCCGTGCCCGCTGTGAACCGCAAGATACAGTCTGCCGTCACTGTTGAGGTTTATGGCAAACTTACCGAAGGAGGAATCTGCCAGCGCCAGAATTTTCTCTTCGCAGTCTGGCGTCAGAATGTGCAGGGCTGCAGCTTCATCATCGCTGCTTACATTAAAACGCTTATCGAAGGCCTCGTTTCCTGTCCGGATGGTTTTGCTGCCGAACAGCTTATCCATCCGCTCTCTTGGCCAGATGGTCAGCCAGGTCGGAAATTCCCGGTTCAGCTCGCACAGCATCCACTGCCCGGTATAGACCTCACGCTCGTTTTTCTCCCACTGACCGGTTTCCTCGCGCTGAAACTCGTTCACCTCCGTCAGCCTGACGGTGCACAATTCGGTGGTCAGCCCCTGATAGGTTCCGCGGATATACCCGCTGCCGCTGCAATAGGTGTGGCCGGGCAGGGGAATGTTTGTATCCTTCGCATCCAATATGTGCGGGGCGGGACCCATCTGTATGTTGTCAAAGACTGTGCTTACAATATCCGGTGCCAGGGCATCAAAGGTCTGGCGGCCGGCCTGCTCCCTGGATTTTCCCTTTGCCGCCTGCCCCAGCGCGAGGATCACAACGCCCGCAATGATCAGTACAAGATTGCCGCCTTGCACGATACCCGCAAAGACGACCACGCCGCCCAGCAGGGAAAGGAGCATTCCGCCCCATTTTCCGCCTTTACTCTTGCGGAGCTGCTGCGAAAGCTGTTCATCCGTCAGGTTTTTATTCTTCTCTTCCATATTCGTCTCCTATTCCGCCTTGCCGGTTACTCTCCGCCGGAAAAAGCATATCGCCGTTCACGCTGTTGATGAGATCGCCGCTGACGCTGCGATCCAGCTGCAGGGTATCGCCGCTGCCGTCAAAGTGCAGCGTCACACCGTTTTCGTCCGCCCACAGTGTGCCGTACTCAATAACATCTTCCTGATCATTTACAAACTCCCATGTCGCATCCTCATAGATGCGCAGCCAAAGATTTTCGTCCGGGTACTCCCAAAGTCCTGCATAATCGCTTGGACTGCCCTCGTCAGCCGGAACTGCGGACAGATCCTCCCGATAGACATAGCGCTCCTCCGGATCCCAGATCCAGATCAGATCCGTTGCATCCCCGTTTTCGTGAAGAAAGCTCACCCATACATCGCTCTCGCCGTCGCCGTCCAGATCGTCAAAGGAGATGCTGTGAAATGCCTGCTCCGCATCGGGGATGTCCATGGGGAAGGCGACACTGTCGAACAGCACCTGCTCCGGGATGTCCCGGTAGAAGGCTGCGCTGCTCTCGCTCACTGTGACCAGAACATCCACACTGTCGCCGTCATGGGTGATGGTTCCGCTGTCGACCACTATGCCGGTCGTGCGCCAATCATCCCCCGCCACATCATCGGAATTGCCGCAGGCGGCAAGGCCCAGGCAAAGCACCATCACCTGCGCAAAGAATGCGGTGTTCTTCCACCGTTTTTTCATGATACGCCTCCTTCCGGTCACTCCATCAGGTAATAAAGTGACATTGCGCGGCACCGGCAGCGCACGTTCAGAGCCTGTATCTTACTCATCAAAGTAGTCGCCCCAACCTTCGTCATCGTAAGAGTAATCGTCCCAGCCGTCACCGGGGTCAGACCACGGATCGTAGTCGTCGTAGTACTCATCCGAGTAATCCCAGCCGGCATCGTTGGATTCCATGTATTCGCCAGAATCGTCGTCAATATAGCCGTCCGAGCCGTAGGAGATGAACTCGTTTTCATAGCCGTTCCAGTACCACACGTCGCCGTCTTCATCATACCAGTAGTATGGCGTGCCGTAGTCGCCGGTATCGCCGGAATAGGTTGCCTGAGTGGGTACGGGCTTGGGCGCGGTGCTCCATCCGGCGGTGTAGGAGATGGTTTCGAGCATGTTGTTGCAAATCTCAAAGTAGTTGTGGATTCGACCCTCGAGCGCGATGGTCGTTGCGACAAGCGCGTAGCCGGTCGGACCGTAGTAGCGAACCTCCATACAGCCGCGCACAGGCTGAGACGGACCGTCGGAGAAGATGGATCCGTCGAGCCACATATAACCGGTCAGACTGTAGTAGTCGCCGTTATCCTTGAAATCCGAGCCGAAGGATTGGATGAGCTTGTCGCCGTACATACCCTTCATAAAGTCGTCGAGCATCTTGACCATGTAGGGCTTCGCGCTGGCAGCGCCCTTTTCCATATAGGAATCATAGCCGGAGATAGGCTGGAAGGCAATCACAATATTGGAATAGTAGTCATCCGTTCCGTCTTCCATGACTGCGTTGAAGCTTAGCGAATTGTCAACATTCGGGTGTTCGTGTGCTTCCATCTGGATTGGATACTTGATGGATACATTGGTAAAGCTACCGGGAAAGCAGGCGGTCTGGTTCAACTCGTCATCCGGTGTCGGCAGGAGCATAATGTACTCAGAGGCGGTAAGTGTGTTGCCGTTGGCGTCGCTCAGGTCGCCGTTAGCGGTCTGCCAGAGGGAAACAAGCTCTGTGTCGTCCTCCATGCAGAGCATGATGCAGTCATCTTCAGACACGACATAGCCGGGGCCGACCTGCTCGCCGTAGAGGTTGACGGCAATCCACTCATAGTTGTCGTTGATGACGAAATAGAACGGCGCGTTTTCAAGCTTCCAGCAGCCGGAGAAGCCTGACATACCGCCAGTCTGCCCAAGCTCTTCGGCCGTGTAGCCTGTCGGGGCGTTCTCGCCATCGCCGGCGTACAGATTGTCATATTCCTCCGATGTGCAGACCACGATGCTGTCGTCGCCGTCCGGAGACAGGAATACAACATAGTCGCCATCGTGGATTGTAAAATCCACTTCGTCAACATCGTTGTCGTACAGGACGTAGCTTTCTTCGTTGTAGACAAGAATGTTGAAGTCCGGAAGCTCAGACGGCTTGTAGGAACCAAGGCTGACTTCCATCATTTCTCCGCTCTGGAAGATACCGTCGACAAGCTCCGTGTCCCATTCATCGCTGGTCGAGGGCGTGATGCTGATAGATGTGATGCCGTGACCGCTGTGGTTTGCAAGCGTTATGTTGACCGGCTCTTCTTTTTCTCCGCAGCCGGTCAGAAGCAGCGCACTCAGCACGCAGCCGAGCGCAGCTGCCAGCATTTTTTGGATACAGTTCATGTCTTTCCTCCTTAAATTTCTCTATTTTGCGTTGCTTTTTTCATTCGTATGCCTGCTCTGCCATGGTCAAAATTTCGTCATGGCTTAGCTCCACATCGCCAAAGCGAACAAAGATGCCGTTGGTCACAGCGCTGTTCCACACCCGCGCATCAGCAAGCGGGCGAAACCGAATCTTATCCAGATACGGTTTCATATCCAGCAAAAGCCGACTTCCGGACACAAAATCGACCTGCAGAATATAATCAGGCAGCGGCGTGACAGCTGTGAGATACCTTCGGTTCAAGTGTAGGCCCTCCCTTCCGCAAAAATAAAGATCCACCGTACCTACATTGTACGGTGGATCGGGTGGGATAACCATTAACTAAAGGCTAGGGCTTTTGCCCAAGCAGCTCGGCAAGCTGCTTTCGCTTGGTTCGGGTATCGCCGTCAATATGGAGTTTTGAATAGATCTGGTTCGCGTACTGCTTGACGCTTCCCTCGGAGAGATAGAGCTTTTCGGCAATCTCGCGGTTGCTGAGCCGCTGCACCATCAGTTCTACAATTTCAAATTCCCGCGCTGTCAGCACATCAAATGCTGCCGGGCGCACGCTTGCGGCGTTTCGTACCATTGCCGCTTCGCCAAGGTCAGTGATCTTCGCAATCAAGCCGTTTTTCATCTCGCGCGCAAGAATGGGCTGCAGGCAGTCGTAGTTCTCCACGAACGGCATCACAAAGCCGTCCGGTTCCGCGTCGGCAAGCGCTTTCCGAAGCCATACACGGGCCTCCTCGGCCTTGCCCAATTTCTCGTAGGCCGCTGCCGTCTGGATGCGGATATGCAGCGCCACCAGCGCATAGTGCATCGCCTCGCATACCGCCAGCAGTTCCGCGCTGCGTCCCACCACCTTGGCATAGGCGCCTTGGGTAAGATACACCTGATTTTCGATCATTTCCATCATGGGCTTGCCCGGCGCAAGCATATTGACGGTGGAGAGCCTGTGCTGCGAAAAAATCTCCGGGATCTCTTCTGCTTCCCCCCGCAGCGCATGATAATAGGCACTGGTGGCACACCAGATGTTGATCCACGATGCATCGTGATATTGCAGCAACTCTGCGTATCTTTCCGCAAAAGTATAGCGCTGCTCCACATCGGTGTGCAGAGAAAGCCGCCGCGACAGGAAATCACAGCATAGCGCCATGTTGATTTGCCCATTGTCCCTGACCTGTGCGTAAGCGCACTCCAGCTCGATGTGCGCATCGGTAAAATGTCCCTGGCAGAACAGCGCCTCTGCGCGCATAATGGTTTCCGCGCCCTGACCGTGGTTGTTCGTGACCTTGTAGTAATGGGGCATACACTCATCCATCTCGGCCAGCTCGCCCTCAAGTTCTCCCGGTGCGCGGTAGAACATCATCAGGACGGACGGTGAGCCAAAGGTCCAGCCGCCGCCGGATTGGATGCTGATGGCCGGGCGGGACATCTGCCTGCTGGCACTGCGGTGCAGGCGGCTCATGGCGCTGATGTCATTATAGCAGAGAAAACTCAGGATAAGGTCGCACTCACCCAGCAGGTTGCCGCGCTCCTCCGCCGACAGTTCCGGGTGTTCCGCAATGGCTGTCAGCAGCAGTTCTTTCAGCTCCAGCATCTTTGGGATCTGCCGCCATGTGAACATCCGCCGCATCAGGACCAGAATGGCAAAGGGATTGGCTTTCAATGTCTCGGCGGGGCATTTATTCAATGCGTCCAGCACATCCTCCGGCTTCAGCGAGGCCAACAGAATGCCTGCATCACCGCGAATGACCCGCAGCAGCGCGTGGTAGTCCTCGCTTTTTCGGTAGGCAGCAATAGCGTGAAGATACTGCCGTTGGTTTTCATACCACAGCCCGAAACGCTCCCAATAGAGCTTTTGTGTTTCCGCCTTCATCTCGTGAAAGCTCCGTTCGGCACATTCCTTCATCATGTGATGAAAGCGATAGGTCACGCCATCCGGCAAACGCGTGACAAAGGCGTTCTGCTCGGTCAGCATGGCAAGGATCTGCGCCGCATCCGCATCCCCTGTGATACACTGCGCCATTTCGACAGTAAACTCATCGGCAAGGCCCATTACCGCCAAAAACTCCCGCTGTTTTTCCGGCAGCGGATCGATCATAGCGGCGGTAAAAGTGGCGTAGATATCGGAGTTCCGGCTGGGCAGCACGCCGCGCTCGGAGAGGGTGCGCAGGTTCAGATATACGGCAGAGAACCAGCCCTCGCTGGAATAGAGAAGGCTTTCCACCTGCGCATCGGAAAGCTTTGTCCCGCAGCGGTGGGCATAAACCGCAAGCTCCGTATGGTTGAGGCGCAGCTGTTCCATGCCGATTTGATATACCTTCCCCCCCAGCCGCACCGCCTCCGCGGCGGGCAAAAAGCGGTCACGGCTTGCAACGATTATATGCACATTGGTAGGCAGCCGATTTGCCAACATACAAAGGAACAGGGGGGCACGCTTGTCCGTCAGCAGATGAAAATCGTCAATGAAGATGTAACAGGGGAATTCGCCCGCCAGCATATGGCAGAGATCGTCCACCAGCAGCCCGCCGCCTGCCGCGTCCGTTGGGCAGGGATACTCCCGCAGGAAGGTGAACCCTGCGCGGGCAAACGCCTCCTGCACGCTCTTCCAGAAAATCGCAAGGTTGTCGGAATATACGCTGATGCGGATGATACGCAGCGTCTCCGCTTTGGCGTGCTCGCCGAGATACCAGTTCACCGCTGTGGTTTTTCCATAGCCCATGGGCGCGACCACTGTCGTCATGGCGCAGCGGGAAATAGGCCGCAGGCTCTCTTGCAGCCGCTCAGATATGTAAATGGTGTTCAGATTCCATTTTGGCTTTGGCATAATGCACACCTCCAACGCATTGGTTTTTGCATCCCGACGGATTTTGGATACGGTGTATGGCTGCCTTTATGGAGGGGACTTCTCATTATTTTCATTTTACATCATCTTGTTCTGCACGGCAAGATGGTGTTTTTACATTCTTTTGCTATAGGTTATTCACCCCTCGATTTATGAGTCGAGGGGGATTCTGTTTGGCAGATAAAAGCAGACCCCCGCCGCACACCGCTGTTGCCGGCGGTATGGGAGGGGGTCTGCTATTTAGGGAACTATGAGAAAATTACTTTTTGCGCTTTTTGCCCACGATCAGCAGGGCAACCGCGCCGCCGCTGATAGCCAGAATAGCGATCAGCAGCGCCAGCGGGAATGTGTCCGACGTCTGCGGAATATGCGTCATCGGGGCAGGTGTTGCGGTAGCAACGGGCTTCGGGGTTGCGGTAGGTGCGGGGGTAGCTGTGGGTGCCGGGGTAGCAGAAGGCTCCTGGCTGGGGGTGACTGTGGGGGTGGGCGTAGGCGTGGCCTTCGGCGTGTAGGTATTTGTAAAGGTCATGCTTGCGGGCTCTTCCGTAAGCGCTGCCTTCATCTTGCCGCTGCCATCGTCCTGCACCTCAACTGTAAAGGTGTAGGTCTGGTCATCATAGCTTACGCCTTCGGCGTCGCCCTTGACCTCCGATACCGTGTAGGTGTAGGCGGTGGGGGCGGCGTCGCTGTTGTTGGAGTCAGGATCCTTATAGGTCAGTGCAAATGTCACCTTGCCGCTGGCATCGTTGGTAGCGGTCAGGCCATTGTGCGCTGCGTCCTCCGGGCAAGACAGCTTAAAGGTGAATTCGCCTGCGTTCAGAGCACGGCCGGTCAGGTTCTTTTGCAGGGTAATGGTTACTGCGTCGGAATCCGCTGCGGCATAGCTGTTGCGGAAAGTCGGCGTTACGCCATCCCCCAGCGGGGTGGTCTTGTCGGCTTCGTAATAGGTGTAGCTCTCGATGTCCAGTTTGCCGTTGCCTTCCTTATCCCGCAATTTGACGCACACAGTATAAACCGTGGGGTCATAGGTAATGCCGTCTTTGGCCTCGTTGACCTCGCTGATGGTATACCAATGCGTCAGCAGGGCTTGCATTTCCTCGGTCGGCGCGATTTCCTCGCTGTTGTTGTCAATGGGGGTCAGCGCAAGCAAAGCGGGCTGGCGATGCACATCGGGCTGGTTGCCCTCGGTGGGCTGCTCGGTCGCGGTGGGCTGCACGGTCGCAGTAGGCTGCTCGGTCGCAGTAGGCTGCTCGGTCACAGTGGGCTGTTCGGTCACAGCGGGCTGCTCGGTCGCAGTGGGCTGCTCGGTCGCGGTGGGCTGTTCGGTCGCAGTAGGCTGCTCGGTCGCGGTGGGCTGCTCGTCCTCGGTGGGCTGCTCGTCCTCAGTGGGCTGCTCGCCCTCAACGGGCTGCTCGTCTACAACGGGCTGCTCGTCTACAACGGGCTGCTCGTCTACAACGGGCTTTTCATCCTCGGTGGGCTGCTCGGTCGGCAGGTCGGCAAACAGTGCGGCATACGTTGTCTGGGCTTCGCTGAAACCAATGTCGGAGAATTCCACCGTGCCGTCGGCCTTGTTCGTGCCGGTGGAAACTTCGTGGCCATTTTTATCGGTCACAATGAAGTGGAACTCGCCCGGCTGCATCTGGCGGCCGGTCAACACCTTGGTGGCCTTGGGGGTAAACTTGACGGTATCGCCCGCCGTTGCCGTGTAGGTGTTTACAAACTGTGCGCCGTCAACGGGTCGGCCGTTCAGCGTATAAACGAGGGGGCTTGCCACAAGCTGGCCTTTGCCGTTATCTTCGACGTTGAAGGTGACCTCGTATGTACGGGTATCATACCCGATGCCGCCGAGGTGGTTATTCACCTCGCTGATGACATAGGTCTTTTGGCCTACGTCGCCCTGCTCGAAATTCAGGGTAAACGTAACTTTGCCGTCTGCCTCGTTCGTGGCGGTTTTAATAACCCTGCCGTTTTCACTCAAATTGAACGAGAAGTCGTCCTTGTTCAGTGTGCGGTTGCCGACCACGACATTCAGTTTCTTGGTGGCGTTCAAAGTTACCTTAACGCCGCTTGTGGAATAGGTGTTGGTAAACTTGACACTATCCGCGGGGGCACCATCTTTCGTAATGGTGTGACCTGTCATTGTCAGCTGGCCGCTGCCGTCGTCCGTGATGGTAACCGTCACATGGTAGGAAGAGCCGTCATACGAAACACCGGGGATTTTACCTTCGGTGGGGATATTCTCGGTGATGTTGTACTTATAAATGCCGGGTTTGGTGAAGGTGATACTTCCGAAGCTAAAGGGAACCTGCGCTCCGTCGGCGGTGAAACCTTCAGTATACTTAACCTCTGTCTGTATATATGTATCAGTCACATCATCTCTCAGCGGGGCACCATCGACAGCCATCAGGTTGAACTCAAATTTATCGCCGTCCTTCCAATCGCGGCCCGTCAAAATCTTTGCGCCGCCAAACGGGTAATTATTGTCCGCCGGTTTTACCTCAATCTCTTTGGGCTTATAGGTGTTTGTCACCGTAACTTCTTGGGCTGTACCTGCTTTGACCTCGCCCGTGCCGTCGTGCGTAATGTTACTGGTATAGCCGGTAGGCGGGGTTTCTTCCGTGATGGTATAGGTGCTGCCTGCGGGCAAGCCTACAATCTCGGCAGTCTGGTCTTTTTTCAGGGTGAAAGTATCGCCGCTCTTGATGGGTTTAGTACCCTCAATACCGGTAACGGTGTAGTTGTAGCTGGCATTGGTGTCCAAGTTCGTGCCCGCCAACTCAAACTTCATCGTAAATTCGGCGTTAGCGTCCGGGTGCAGACCCGCGGCGGCTACCACATTCTTGGTAACTTTCAAGCTGCCTGTGGCGTTCATGGTCAGCTTACCGTTGTTGCCAAGGTACAGCACACCCTCGTCTGTGTTAAGGTTCCACTGGAAGTCAATGCGGCGGTCGGCAGTGCCGGTTCTGTTGCCAGGAGTACCATCTTCCGCTTTCTTATCGCCCAGCTGGTTATCAATGGCGGAGGGCAAGCTGCCTTTTTTGGTGCCCGCCTTGATGTACCATTTGCCATCTTTTGTAATGATGCAATCATCGATTTCCGGTTTAGTTTTAATGCTAACGGGCACCCAACGGGTCTCGCTAATCGTATTAGTATGCGCAGGAGATTCCAGCTGCAAATAGTCCAGCTTATAGTAGTAGGTTTCGTTCGCGTTTACAACTGTGGCCGGCGTATAATTGTCTTCATCCGTTTTGGTGTACAGCAGGGTATTCTCGGTATGATAGTAGAAGTTGTTGCTTGTTGCGGGGGTAAAGGTGGCAGTGGTCGAGCCGATGGTTGTTTGGCCGTCTGCCGCTTTTTTGTTAGGATCAAATTTGTTGGAGTAGAAGCTGATTTTGCCTTTTTCGGCGTTATCCGCAACGTAGGCGGCAAGGTCGGTGTCGGTAAAGCTGCCGGACGCAACCTGCTCGCGCACACCCTCTTTAAGGCCGACAGAGTAGATGACGCTGATGGGCTGGGCGTTGTTGACTTCCAGCTTGGGGGTGCCATCGGTGTTTGTGGCCTTATAATACCGCAGGGGCAGCATACTGGCAGGGATCTGGACCTGCACATGGTCGCCGTCACTGCCGCTGCCATGGGTGACGGTGATAATGATGTGGCTCAAATCGGCTGTATTGGGGTAGGCACCGCTGACCGTGTCGTCATGCTTGCCCGTGAAGGTATAGGTATCCACTTTATCATCGTCGGAAGTGCTTTGTGTCACATCCGTAAAGACCTTGTCGGAAAAGGCAACGGCCTCAAAGCCTTTGACTTCCATGTAATCGCCCAAGGTATCCTCGAAAGTCACATAGCCTTCTTGCTGGGGCTTGTCCGTAACCTGCGTGGGGCCTGCCAGTGTGATAGATATGGAATTGAAGATGTCCTCAAAGACCTTGTTCAACTCATCAGCGCTGGAAGCCGCCATATAGTAATTTGCCTTGTCAGGTCTGTCGCCGAAGTTCCATTTCCAGGTACCGAGCACCCCCGTTGGATCATAAGATTTCCCGGTGTAAGTGGCAGAGGGGTAGTTGCTGGAGACCGCCTGCATGAACTTGTTTTCTTTTGTAGCTCCGCTGACATCGGCCTTCGGGTCAGCACCCTTAAAAATGCCGACCGTGTAAACCTCGGCACCTGCATCCTTGAGGGATTTAGCCGCTTTAATCGCATCGGAAGCAATGTCATTATCAAACCCGCCGTCATCGTTAGGCGAGCCATCGGTAAAGAAGATGACGACCTGTTTGGCATTGGGGCGCGGCGCTCTTTGCAGCGCTCTTTGGGCTTGCTGCAAGCCATAGTCCGCCCGTGTGGAACCTTCAGGCCGAATAGCCTCGACTGCGGTTGTAAGCTCAGCGGCACCGTTGCCCTCACATACGGTAAGATCCTTTACGATCTGCGAGTAGTTTTTTTGAGCGCGCCGTAGGTATCATTGCCAACCGTGTCCTTGTTTTTGCCCGCAAATTTCACGATGGACAGTTTGATTTTCTTGTCTGCATCCGTGATTTTCGCGTTCTGGGCTGCGGCGCTGTCAATAAAGGTATTGACAGCGTTTTTCAGCGCGGTTATGCGTTTTGTACTACCGCTTATGGTTTTGTCCATACTGCCGGAGGCATCCAGCACCATGACAATATCCAGGGCCTGTGTATTGGTGGTGGTGGTAGACGCATAGGAGGACAGCGCAGACAGCGCGACCAGGAAATCAGCGTCTTTGGTATCGGATACCTTGATGGCGGGCTGGTTTTTCAGTTCGCCGCTGAAGGTGATTTCGTCTTCCTCCACCGTCTTGTCAGCCCAAATACGGCCGGTGGTGGCGTTGTTATAGGCCTGCGTGCGCTCCCACGCATTTAACGTGTTGGGATCGCTGATGGTTGTTGAACCGTCGGCAGTTGCCTGTGCCGCGGCGTTTTCCCCCTCTGCATAGGCAGAGACAGGGATCAACACCGTGAACAGCAGCGCCAGCGTCAACAGGGCGGTTTGCAACCGTATGAGTTTACTGTGCATAGTTTCTATTCAATCCTTTCTCTTTGTTGCGGGGACATCTATAAATAAACAGGGCCAAACCCCGGTGTGCCTGATAAATATATCCGGATTTACTTGAAATTGCCCTTATCGCTTTTCCTTAAAATAGTCTAAGCAGACAAAAGGGTACAAAAAATCCACTATACCTAGTATAGTACAGTGGATTTATCTGAATATCTATTACCCAAAGGTTAACAATTTGCCATCCATGCGGCCAGCCGCCGGCGTTTGGAGCGGGTGTCCCCCTCAATGTTCAGCTTAGAATAAATACGGTTGCAGTATTGCTTGACGCTGCCCTCGGACAGAAACAGTCTCGCTGCGATCTCACGGTTGGAAAGCCTTGCGGCAACCAGTGCGCAGATTTCGCGCTCACGCTCTGTCAGCGCATCAAACCCTGCCGGATAGGCACGGGCATACAGGAGTCCGGCGCTGTGCGTCTCCAGCGCCTCCCCAAGCGCCTGAATCCGGCTAGTAAAAGCATCCTGCGGCATATCCTGCAAAAGCGGTTTTAGATAGCGGTAGTTCTCCGCAAAAGGAAGGACCAGACCATCCATTTTTGCTTCCTGCAGGGTCTCCTGCAGCAGCGCGGCAGCCTCGGTCTGTTTGGCCATCATCGCGTAGGCGGCGGCCGTCTGGATGCGCAGGTACAGCGCGACCAGACTGTAACGGAAAGCGGCGGCGCCCTCGAGCAGCTTTTCACTTCGGCCTATGACCTTCGGCCACGCCTTTTGGGTCAGATAGACCTGATTTTCAATCAGCAGAATCATCGGACGCCCGGGCGCAAGAAAGTTTATGCTCTCCAACCGATGCAGGCGGAACGGCTCCGGTATCGCTTCTTCCTGCCCAAGCAGCGCATAATAGTAGGCACAGCAGGCATCCCAAAAGCGTACCCACGGGGCATTGTGCTGTTGTTGCAGCAGCTCATAGCGCCCCAGCGGTGTATAACGCGGGGCACCCTGCCCGAACAGGGAAAGCCGAAGCGAGAGAAAGTCACCGCAGAGCGCAATATTCTCCTGCCCGCTGCCGTCCGTCTGCGCATAGGTGCGCTCCAGCGCAATCATTGCATCATCAAGCTGCCCGCGCGTAAAAGCAGCTTCCGCCTGCATCAGGCGGTCAGCCCCTATGCCGTGATCGTTTGTAATTTTACAATAGTGCGGCATACAGCGGTCTAACTCGGCCAACTCGGCATCCAGCGCACCGGGCTTGCTGTGGTACATCATCAGCACTGAGGGCGAATTAAATGTCCAGCCGTTCGCTTTTTGGATACTGATAGCCGGGCGCGTCATTTTTTCGCTGGCGCTGCGGTGCAGTACGCTCATGGCCGCTATATCATTATAAAAAAGGAAGCTTGTGATCATGTCGCACTCCCCTAACAGGTTGCTACGGTCCTCCTTGGACCATGTGGGATGCTCGTCAACGGTCTCCAACAGAAGGTTCTTCAATTCCAGCATTTTGGGAATCTGATGCCAGTTGAACATACAGCGCATCAGCACCAGCAGGGCAATCGGGTGTTCCTTCAGCGTTGATTTCGGGCAGGCATCCAGATCGGCCAGGGCTATTTTGGGCCGCGTGATAGCCAGACGAATGCCGGTGTCTTTCTCAACCACACGCAGCAGCGCATCATAATCGCCGCAGGCACGGTAGGCCGTCATGGCGTGCAGCAGGTGCCCATGCTGCTCATACCATTGGCCGTATCGGTCGTAATAGGCGGTCTGCTTCTCCGCCGGCAGCTTATGGAACGCCCGCATGGCGCAATGCTTCATCACGTGATGGCAGCGATACCGGTCACTGTCCGGCAAGCGCTTTACAAAAGCATTGCGGGTGGTCAAATCTGCCAGCAGCTCGGCGGCATCCTCCCGCCCTGTGACAGCTTTGGCCATTTCGATGGTAAACTCATCGGCCAGACTCAGCACGGTTAAAAATTCCTGCTGCATGGGCGGCAGCGGGTCGATCATGGTAGCCGTAAACAGGTTGTATATATCAGAACCGCGCTCCGGCAGGGCACCGCGGTCCGCCAGGGTTCGCAAATTCAGATAGACGGCTGAGATCCAGCCCTCCGTCGCGTAGAGAAGCTGCTGCAGCTGACTCTCTGTCAGGTCAGCACCGCAGCGGCGGGTGTAGACGGCGAGGTCATCCTTGTCCAGCCGCAGCTGCTTGGGGCCAAGGATACATACCCTGCTGCACAGCTTCGTGATTTCAGCTTGCGAAAGGAAGTGGTTTCTACTGGCTATAATGATATGTACATTCTTAGGGAGCCGGACAGCACATTTGCAAAGAAAATCTGCGCAGCGGGGACCTCGCAGCAGATGGTAATCATCCAAAAAAATATAGAACGGGCCTGTTCCGGCCAACGCGCGGTTCATGTCATCCATCAACAGCATGACGCCTTGAAGATCCGACGGCAATTCATATTGGCGCAGGAAATCAAGGCCCGCATGTGTAAAGGCTGACTGTGCACTCCGCCAGAAGATTGCCAGACTGTCGGAGTAAATGCTGATGCGAACCACCCGTGTACCGGGTACTTTGCTGCGTTCCCCCAAAAACCAGTTGACGGCGGTGGTTTTACCGTACCCCATGGGAGCAACTACGCAGGTCATTGCGTATTGGTCGATCTGCTGCAGCTGTGCCTGCAAGCGATCCGACATATAGATGTCATTTAAATTGGTATTTCGATTTTGCATAATCGCGACCTTACAACCGATCAAGTCCATCACTTTTGAACTTACTGTAATTATTATAGTACAAAATCGCCTCAAAAACAAGAAAAAACCGATGTTTTGTGGCAGCATTGAACTTCAGGAACAGGTAAGGTATAATAAGCACAGGAAAAACCAGTATGAAAGCGCAAACCGTTCCAGTTAAAAAGGAAAGTGATCGACTATGGACTATATCCGCATCACGAAAGAGAACATCGACAAGGAGCACATCTGCTGTGCCATGTCCGGTAAGCAGTGCCTGGCAAAAAAGGAATGGCTCAAACAGCGCTTTGACGAAGGGCTGGTTTTCTGCCGCAGCGTGGAGCGCGGCAAATGCTTTATTGAATACATCCCGGCGGAAAACGCCTGGCTGCCCATGGAGGCGGAGGGCTGTCTGCACATCAACTGCCTCTGGGTCTCCGGGGCGCTGAAAGGCCACGGCTACGCGAAAGAACTGCTGGCCCGATGCGTCAACGATGCCCGGGCGCAGGGGCGTAAGGGCGTGTGTATTCTGTCTGCCGAGGGGCGCAAGCGCGAATTTCTGGCCGACGCCAAGTTTCTGGCGCATGAGGGCTTTTCCACGGCGGATGTGTCCGACTGCGGCATCACGCTGATGTACCTGCCGCTTTCCCCTGACGCTGCGCCGCCCAAGTTCAAGCCCTGTGCCAAACACCCGCAGGCCGCAGAGCCCGGCTTTGTGCTCTACTATACCGACCAATGCCCTTTTACCTATTATTGGGTGCCGCGCGTGGCAGAGACTGCCCGGGCCCACGGCATCCCGCTGACCGTACACCACATCACCGACCGCGAGACTGCGCAGAACACGCCCGCCCCGGTCACGACCTATGCCCTGTTCCGGGACGGAAAGTTTTTGACACAGGGTATCCAGTCCGATAAGAAGTTTCTGGCACTGGCAGGCAAGGCTGATTCCTGACCGCGCTGGTGAGCGCATTCGGACGAGCATATACAACAGCCCCTCTTTACTTGTTCCGTTACACATTCGGCCAACTGTAAAGTATAGAAGCATTTTCATAAACCTTGTCGTTATGAGCTTGTTCTATGGTTTACAGTGTAAATAAATCGACACCAGCGTGTACCTACTGGACTGTTACGTTCAACGAAAACTTCTACTTGTTTTCATACAGAAATTATGATATAATTTCTGTATGAAAGAGAGGTGCTATCTATGCCGAACATTCGTTCCAGCGCAGATTTGAGAAACAACTACAATGACATTTCCTCTTACTGCCATGCCTACAATGAGCCGGTCTTTATTACCAAAAACGGTAAGGGCGACCTTGCCGTTATGAGCATGGAAACCTACGAGGAAATGGCGGGCCGCATTGAACTGTACAGCAAGCTGCAAGAGGGTCTTGCCGACGTGGAAGCTGGGAACACGCGCCCCTTTGCCGATGTTATGGCTGATTTGCGCCACCGCAGGGAGCGCAGATGAAATACAACATTCATGTAACCCAAGCCGCCGAGCGCGATATGGCGAACGCCTACGACTATATCGACCTTGTACTGAAAAATCCAACTGCCGCCGACAAGCTGTTGGATGTGGCCGACGAAAAAATCGGAGCACTGGCAGAATTCCCGCACAAATTTGAAGTCGTTTCCGACAAACTGCTTTCCTTGTGGGGAATCCGTTTCACCATCGTTATGAACTACCTTGCGTTCTATACGGTGGACGATGCCACGCAAACCGTGCATATCGTGCGGTTTCTCTACGGCAAAAGCAACTGGATCACCATTCTGAAAACAGATGCAGCAAACGGCAGTTTGCCGGTGTTCTCATAACCGAATATTTTATCTGGGCGCTCACTTTTGTGGGCGCTTTTTCTATTGTAGGAGGAAAACATGATTTATGACGAACTTATTGAAGAATTAGCGTTGACCCTGCTTACAAAGGCAAGGTATGAGGGCTGTATTAGCGTTATAGACGGTTTCTCACAGTGCGAGGAGGATAAAACTCGCATAGAGTATCCTATTGACGGTGTTATGCGCATCATGCCGGTGGGCAGCGAAATCTGGCCGGAGGAGTGCGAACCGTTACTGAAAAAAATCGGTGCCGAAACGATTGGAGACGTTGCCGATTATCTGAACAAAAGCAAATCCGAAAATTCAAGTGCCGATGATGTTCTTTTTACTGCGTTGCTCAAAATCTGCTATGAGAATATGGACATGGACGGCAAGATGGTATTTTGGGAAGATATGCTTGAAAACAACTCCTTGGAATGGAGAGATGTTGAATGATTTGCATACACGAAGTGATTTATTCAGTATGCAGTCGTAATTTTTGTGGGATCTTATCTGCTTCGGAGGATTTTATGACGCACGATGAAATGATGAGCTTGCTGGCAAACACGCTGGCAGATGCAGCCGGGAGTTCCGGTTGTTTACCTATTTTGGACTGCTTCAGCCCGCATCCGGGAGAAGAAGTAACCGTAAGCATTCCTATGTGTGACGACACGGTGGATATTGTGCTGGAAGATCTCGATTTTCCGCACGAGTGGGAAGAATTGTTGGAGAACAGCGGTGCAGATACTATGGGCGACCTTGTTGATTACCTGTGCTATTGTTCGCAAAACAATATTTCTCTTGCCATTTCCCCTGAAGATGAGGAAAAGCTTTATGCAACGCTGATTGATGTCTGCTATGAAAATATGTCTTATGACAGGCAGGTCGATTTTTGGCGTCATGTGCTGGAAACCAATTCTTTGGTGTGCGAGGTAAAAGAATGACCCCGCAGGAGCAGCTCTGCGAAAAAATGCGGGTGGAGCAGAGCGCCTATTGCCTATGGCTGACCGCACAGCCGCCAGAAGAAATTCTACACCACGCCTACGAGTACAGCGTCCGTGAGGACATTATTCTTGCAACGGAAGAAATGAACCTCACCCCTGCACAGGTGCGGGCGCTGCTGAAATCTCCCGCGCCGCTGGCGGATGTGTATAAGGATTTTTCTAAGCTGGAAACCGATTATATGAGCATTGTGGCTCAGTGCGTGGAAGACCGCGCAGATGACTTGCTGAAAAAGGAACAGCAGCAGAACCAACCCAAAGTATATCGACAGTCCGTCACTTATGCCCGTGAGCATGGTGAATTGCCACAGTACCATGCGTCTTGCCACTTGAATGAAAGGTGTCGGGACGAAATTGACGCAGCGCTTGCACAGCGCTTTGATGGTATGCGGCTGGGCGCTGGCGCTGTTGAACAGGTAGTGGCGGAATATGGTTTGGAGCGCACAAAATATGTGTTGGCAGCGGCCATTCAAACCCGTGATGGAGATGGTCGTATTTCTCGCACAAATAGAGAATGGGCAGATTCCATTCGCACGATCAAAGATATGGATCGCCGTGGATTTGACCGTTCCTGTTACTACGCTGACCTACAAGCGCATACCTGCCTATTGGACGGTTTTGTAAACCAAGTGCGAAAATTTGAAAAAGCCAAAGCCCAGCCCGCTCAGGATACCCCCGAAAGATAACCGCAGCGTCTGCATTTTGCAGGCGCTTTTTTTCGTGAAAAAATCTCTGTTTTGAAAGGATTTCACAATGAAAGAAACACATTATAAATTGAAGCACCGCGTTACCGCGCTGTTTGCGGCGGCGGTAATGCTCTGCTCCATGCTGCCCGGTGCAGCGTTTGCGGAGGAACCCACACCGCAGCCCACCGAGGAAACCGTGCAGATGGAGCAGCAGACCGAGCCGTCTGAAACAGACAACGGCCAGACCGACGAGAGCAGCCCAGACCCCGGCGAGGATGTAACCGAAGCCACCCCGGAAACGGCAGAAGAGCAGCCCGCTGAAGAAGAAATCTCTGCTGCTATTGTCGGCGCGGAACTGTACACTGACTTGCCCGATGCACCCATCGGCTCCTATATCGGCAGCGAGGGTTTGCCGATTGCCACCGGTGAAACTAAAATCGGTATTTCCGCGTGGCCCGAAAGCCAACTGGAAGAAACCAGCGACAGCTATCTGACCGCCGCTGCACTGGACAATGACGGTCTTACCATGGCCGCGCCCCTGTTGGACGGC
>OLVX01001512.1_pt1 | contig 19444 bp, 16 predicted proteins | sample 1673271 | NCBI WGS metagenome assembly OLVX01 (sample SAMEA3178939, study PRJEB25190) | human gut metagenome | biome: human gut; feature: human-associated habitat; material: faeces | place: Austria | collected 2013
GCCATGCAGATGACTTCGCTCTAGCGACAAACTAAAACAAAGTCATCTACAACGGGAACGATTCGACGAGCCGTGCGAAGGTGGCGTGCGGGTCGATGCGTTCCCCCGACGGATCGTCCGGATAGGCCGTCCCATACCAGGCCCGGACGTTGTCGTCCATTCCCTCCACACGATTCCAGTCGAATTCCTTTCCCGGAGCGTCTGCATCATGGTCCGGTTCGCTGCCGGAGGACGGTCCGTCGGTCTCATGGACGTCGTTTTCCGTGAAGCGGTCGGCCACCCTCATGACCTCGTCGGCGTCCACCTGGTGCGCTCCGTCCTTCGTGACCATGGTGACGGGCAGTACGTCCAGCAGTCTGTCGATGTTCTCGCGGCGTCGTTCCCGGTCTTGTCCGGCTGCCCGTTCCGGCCGTCCTCCACTGGTTCCTCCGGCGTCGAGGATGTCCGAGACCTGTCGGGCGGCGTCGTCGGACAGCAGTTCCACCGTTCCTTCCGGCATGCCATGTCCGCCGGCCAGTGACGTGAAGACGATCTGCGGACCGTGGCCCGTCTCATGTCCGGGCTTCGTGCCGGCCGTTCCGGAAGTATCGGCGGCGGTCGTATCGGGCGTGTCCGTCGCCGTGTTGAAGGAGTCCCATGAGTCCGGACTGTCGAAGATGCCTTCGCGGAGACTCCTGAGTTCCGTTTCCGTGGCCTCCGGCCCCTCGTGGACCATGCCTTCATCGTCGAACCAGTCGAGCCGGTAGGCCATGGGCGTTCCGTTCGCGTCGCGTGCGGCCACCTCGTATCCGGCGAACTGGCTCGCGCCGTTCTTGCTGGTTCCCGCGTCCGTGTCGTGCGCGTCGATGTAGCCGATGACCGCATTCTCGAACGCCGCGTATTGGCCTGACAATGCGGCGTCAAGGGCTGTTCCCGTATTGTCGGACGGGTCTTTCATCTCCCGTTCGGCCTGGTCGATCCACTCCGTGGTGAACCATTCGGGACGGTCTTCCGGCCTGATTGTCCCGTCGATCTCGCGGAGTTTCGCGATCTGCGCGTCCACGCTGCCGGCCCATAGGTATTTCTCCGCATGTGATGGACCGAGGAAATAGTCGACGTCGTCCTTGAGGCGTCCGAGCAGCCGCAGGTTGAACCCGTAGGTTCCGTCCGCTCCGGGAGATGCCGCCAGGGTCCGTTCCGCGTTGGATGCCGCGGCTTTCGGAAATCCCCGTCCGGCGAGGATGGTCCGTGCCTGGGTGTTGCCTTCCGACTGGGCGATGAGGCCAAGCATGTCCTTGCCGAGTTCCCCGGCGTATTCCGTCGCCGCCGTGTCGATGAGCGTGCGCCAGTTCTCATCATCGTCGTCGGGCATGCTGAGGATCATTCCCACGGGAGCGTGCTCCAGCATGGTTCTCGCGGCCTGTCGGACGACTTCCCGCCGGGACTGGTCGAGGCTGTATCTGCGGTTCATCGGATTGGTGTATGTCGTGAGAAGCCCGGGTGAGGTGATGACCCGTCTGATGGCGTTGACTTCGCTGTCCATGTCGAATTCGCCTGTGCCGATCAGGGCGGAGACCACGTCCGGGTGGTTCTCCGTTTTGATCATGTCGGACAGGCGCGCGCGGTCGAGCCTGCCGGATTCGACGGCGTTCTTCCTGGATGGCCACCAGTCGCGGCCGCTGAGACGGTGGAGCAGGTCGTCCGAGGCTTTCGTCAGCATGCTTGCCGCCAGTCGGCTGTCCGTCTGGTTCCAGCAGCACAGGTCGATGGCGTTCTGGCTGAGTTTGCCTGATTCGACAAGCATTTGCAGCAGTCTCGTGTTGCTTTCGGTGCGGGCCATGTCCTCGAGCAGACGTGCCGGCGTGCCGGCATAGCGGATGATCGCCTGTCGGAGTTCCGGCAGTCCGCTGGCCGCGAGGGTTTCCAGATCGTCCTCGTCGAGGCTGGAAAGGTCCGCATCGTGGGTCATTTCCACGAGTTCGTCCAACGCGTTGTAGTCGCGGTTCCGCCATTGCGGGTCGAGCAGATGCCGTGCGATCTGCTGTGGGGTGGAATGTTCGCGCGCCCAACGCAGTTCGGCCCAATCGTCGGAACGGTAGAGTTCTTCGACCTGCCGGCTGGTGTTTTCGTCGATCATTGTGGCTGTTCCTTCCATTCGGCTCACCGCATGCCTTCCAATGTGGGGCACGGCTTGTCGTCCGCCGTGTCGGCCGATGCCGGATTCGGGTACGGGAGCATGTCGGAGAGTTGTTTCGGTTTTTTGTTGCTTCCCATGTACGGTTCGTCCGGCAGGCTGTCGCCGTCGAACGCGCGCGCCCAGGGGTTCAGCGATGCGGGTGGACGCCACTCGTCCGTCGCCGGAGGCTCGGGTTCCTCCCTCCTTCGTGTTGGAATGGTTCTCGCCGTGTCGGGTGTGTTCAGTTCCTCGTCCGTTCCGGTCTTGTCGTCACGCATGATGTCCGTCTCCTTTCACATTCCGATCCCGGGTCCGGTGGCTGGCATGGCGCCTTGGTCGATGCCTGGATCCGGGTCGGGCAGGGCGTTCGCGTCCTGGAAGGCCGAAGCCCAGGGATCCCCGACCTGTGCCGGTTGGGTCTGGCTGACGGCATCCGGCATGGTGGTGGTGGAGTGAGCGTCCGGCATGGATGCCCATGGGTCGTCGGCCGTTGTGGTGGAATACCGGTCCTCGATGGCCTGCAATAGGCTTCTGATGGCCGAGAGGCGGTTCGGTTCATGGCCGATGTATTCGGTGATGGGGTCTTCGGCCGGTTCCGTATGGTTCCATTTCTCTCCGGCGAGACGCCAGAGCCATTCGCCGTCCGATGCCACGATGCTGCCGAGGACCTGCCCGTCGGGCAGTTCCGCGTCGGCGCGTCTCGGACCGTTCGCCCAGGCCGGGCCGGACCGCAGTTCCACGTCCTTGATGGTGAAGTCCTTGCCGTCGATGCTGAGTCTTTTCACGTCTTCCATTGGTTGTTCCTTCGTTGGTTTTGTTTGGAGTTCCGGCATGTAGTCGATGGGATTGAGTTGGAATGAGGAGCACAGTTGCGCGAATGCCTCGAGGGTGACGGCCGAGCCTTTTTTGATGCGGGTGAACATCGCCGGGCTCACGCCTGCTTTTTCGGCCAATGCGGCCCAAGGCATGCCGGTTTTGTTCCGATACCGGTTGATGTCCTCGCGGAACCGTTCCATATCGATGGATGACATGGTTGGTTCTCACATTCCGATTCCGGGACCCATGGGACCGTTGCCGGAGTTCGGGTCGATGCCGGGATCCGGATCGGGAATGGTCGGCCCGCTGGCTTGGAACAAGGCGTCCAAGTCGACGCCGGTCCACGGGTCCGGCGCTTTCACGTGTGCGGCGGAGGATCGTTCGTCCATTACGCAGACGCGGTCAGTGAGGTCGGCCGGCATGTCGTCCGCGTATGCGCCGACGCTTTTCAGGATCGGCGTACGGTTGTCCCATACGAGCCGGTCCGCGGTGGTCTGGTCCATGCCGACCCAGTCGCCGTCCTTGTTGACCCTCAGATACCGGTCCCTGTCGGGGTTCCATCCGCCGTACATGGTTTTCTCCGCGATCTCGCCATCGATGAGATGCTCTCCGACGGTTTCGCGGGCGGTTTCGGACGGGTAGGCGCGGTAGTATCCGAGGTCGCTTTCCGGGTCCATGTCATGGACGGTATCGACGATGTCGTGCAGCAGTCCGATGTTCTCCGGCGTGCGTTCGATGAGATTATCGGCGTCCAGTTCAAGGGCGATCTGCGATGCGGCGGTGGCGCGCGCCATGACGGCGTCCGACGGGTCTTCGTCGCGGGTGGTCCAATAGGCGCCGTCGTTGCTGGACCATAAGGCATCGGCCGCGGCATCATGCCAGTATCCGGGGTCGTTCCAGTTCGCGGACCATTCCTTGGCCACGTCGTCGAAGCCGGTCATGTTCGTCATGGCGATGTACCGGTCGTGTTCGATTCCCGGTGGGAGGACCGAGTCGAACTGGTCTTCGGTGACCCAGCGGAATTGGTCGTACCTGTCGGGCTTGTAGCAATCCTCTCCGAGCTGATAGCATTCCTCGCCGATTCCGATCGGCTCTTCGATGGCGTTGCTTCGCGCGAAGAGCGATAACCGTTCGGTCGCTTGGTCGCGCCATGCTTCCATCCGTTCCAAGGTCGGGTTTTCCATGTTCGTCTCCTTTCCGTCACATTCCGATTCCGGGACCCATGGGACCGTTGCCGGAGTTCGGGTCGATGCCGGGATCCGGCATGGGAAGTCCGGCATCCGGGCGTCGTTCCGGACGGTCCGGCAGCGGGACGGCCCGCATGCGTTCGATGGCGTCGGCGGTGAGTGATTGGTCGAATTCCTTGGACAGTCCGGGATCGGTGGCGATCTTCGCGAGTGTGGACGCGGTGGAGAAGTCGATGCCCGGATATCTCATGCCGAGTTCCCGTTGCGTGTAGAGGATGGTCCAGTCCTGGATCCCCTCATGCCGGTCGAGGATGTTTTCGATGGCGTGCGAGAGAACGTCATGGTTCATGAAGGACAGTTCCGAACGTTGGGTTACGTCGACCATGATGGTTTCCTTTCCGACGGGGCTTTCCCGTCTTCCTCCTGTCCACATGCCCCCGGTTTTTTCGCCGCCGATATTTTTTTCGAGGATGAAAAACCGATATCGGTTGGGATGCGTGTGGAAGGGACGCACCATTCGATATCGGGAAGGAATTGAATTGCGTCTTGTGATCGCCGAGAAACGTTCCGTGGCTTTCGCCATCGCGCAGGCGTTGGGTGATGTGCGGCAGGGTGATGGGTATGTTTCGGCCGGAGGGGCGCTCATCTCGTGGGCGCAGGGCCATCTGGCGGAATTGTCGGATCCGGAGGAATACACGGACATGCCTTGGGCAGCGCGTAAGTGGACGATGGAGTCCCTTCCCATCGATCCGAAGTCATGGCGTTGGCGTTTGAGCGGCGCGAAGGGCGCGGTGCAACGTTACCGTTCCCTCGTCGAACTGCTTCGTTCCGACAAGGTGACCGAACTGGTCAACGCGTGCGATCCGGACCGTGAGGGCGAGGCCATATTCCGTCGTATCCTCATGGCCTCGAAGGTCTCCAAACCGTCCCTGCGCCTGTGGGTCGCGTCATTGGACGAGCAGGCGATCCGCGACGCGTGGAAAAGGATGCGTCCGGAATCCGATTACGATGGTCTGGCCGACGCGGCGGACGCGAGGGCGAAGGCCGACTGGCTGGTCGGTATGAACGCGTCACGCGCCCATACGCTCGCCTGGCATCGCAGCCTGTCGCTCGGACGCGTGCGCACACCAACGTTGAACATGGTCGTCCAACGTGATCTCGCCATCGAATCACACAAGCCGACGCCGTTCTGGCGACTCATCGTGCCGATGGATGGTTGGACGCTTGAAAGCGGGAAGATCGAGGACCGGGCGTCGGCCGACCGCGTGCTGGCCGACGCCAAGGGACTGGCCGTCGATGTTCTGGAGGTGAAACGGCGTCGCGAGCATGCGAAGCCGCCGACCCTGTTCGACCTGACCGGATTGCAGAAGGCCATGAGCGACCGGCACGGGCTGACCGCCGAACAGACGCTGGACTGTCTGCAGCACTTGTACGAGATGAAGGTAGCGACCTATCCCCGCACCGATTCCAAATACGTCACCCATGATGACGTGGACGGGTTGAAGGAACTCCTGCAGCCGAAATACGCGTTGGGTTTCCTGGACCAGAAGCCCGTCGACGCGATCCACGACCTGTATTCCGCCGGCGGGTTCGACCCGATGCGGTGCGTCGCGGACGACAAGGTCCAAGGTCATACCGCGATCCTTCCGACCCGATGCCTCACATACGACGTGTTCCAGCATGACCTGACGGACATGGAACGCAAGGTCATGACCGTGATCCTGACGCGCATGTGGGCCGCCTGCGCCACGGACCGTGTCCACGACACGGTGAAGGTCGATGCGGCATTGGATGAACGTCATGCCGACGGTTCCACGGAACGGGTTCCGCTGTCAGCATCGAACGATGTGACGGTCGATGCGGGTTGGACCGCCATCGAGCACACGTCGAAAACGGACGGCGCGGAGAAGAAGCCCGCGAATCGGATACCGGACTCCCTCGGGAAGGGACCTCTCTCCCAGTCCGGCTCACCTTCCCTCGCCGAGGGCGTGTCCGCACCGCCGAAACCGTTCACGGAGGCCACACTGCTGTCCGCCATGGAGCATGCGAGCCGTTTCGTCGCGGACAGCGATCTGAAAGCCGCCTTGGATGACGACACGAGCCATTCGGGAGGCATCGGCACGCCCGCGACCCGCGCCAGCATCCTCGAGAGCCTGGTCAAAAGCGGCTACCTGCAGCGTAAGGGCAAGCAGATACGCAGCACCACTGCCGGACGGATGCTCGTCGGCGTCGCCGTAGACGAGTTGAAGGATGTGAAGCTCACCGCGCAATGGGAGCAAAGCCTTGCCGACATCGAACATGGCAGGGGCGACGAGACGTCCTTCCTGAACGAGATCCGCACGGCCTGCGCGGCGATGCCCGGCCGTGTCATGGAGATGACACAGCGCGACAGCCTGCGACAGTTGGCGCGGCAGGCCGGCGAACGCGAGTCGTTCGGCCCCTGCCCGCGTTGCGGCAAACCCGTGGTCAAGACCGGCAGCATCTGGCAATGCTCGTCGAACAAGAGCGTGAAGGATGACACCGGCGCCTGGAAGCTCAGCGAGGGATGCGGCTACAAGATCTTCGCGGAGAAGTTCGGCAAGAAGCTCACCGACAGCATGGTCCGCCGCACGTTGGAAGGCAAGCGTCCGAAAGTGTCCGGCTTGAAATCGAAGGCCGGCAAGACGTTCGACGCGCGCCTGGTGCCGGACAGGCAGTACGGCATCGGATTGTCGTTCGACGATCTGAACAGGAAAAGGAAGTAGATCACCGTATGCGCACTTCTTCACCACCTTCTCTTTCGATCACCTGCGTCGCGATGGACAACGTAGGGAGAATCCTGAAGGACAGGCACATCAGCGTAAACGGACTTCTGGCCTTGATCCACGACAGGCATCCCGATTGCGGCCTGCCATACAGCATTTTGCGCAGGCTTGTCTCCCATGAGCGAAAGATGAGCATCGATGAGGCGATCCTGATCTGCGACGCCCTCGACATTCCGTTCACGGCATTGTTCGACTTCGCGGGTGAAGTGCCTCACGGGCCGCTCAAGGGCATGACGTCCGCGGATATCTACCGGGCCTGCGACGCCGCCGGAACCTGGCATACGATTGGAAAACGTCCGGGAACGCGCCGAAGAAGGTCCAAGTGATCGCTTACGAGACCGGGGATATACTCGAATCGTTCGACATACGGTTTCGTCCGCCCGGTATGAAAGGACTCTGGTTTGCTGCCTGAAGACGCATATCATGCATCGACCGGTGAGGGAACCCCGGCGACTCGCTCCAACGCTTGGGACATTGGCTTTGGCCTGCAGGCCGCGGACGGGCTTACCCCGTCAGACTACGCGCTGGAACAGTCCAAGGAACAGATTTCGGGAAAAGTCTCCTACGCCGAAGTCGAGCATCGTTTGTGTGAATACCATTCCAGGAACAGTGGTGAGGTGGAGCATTTCGAGGCTGATATCGTATCCACCAGGATCGGTTCCATTCTCCAGGCCGGATCATTCGCATTCGTACCTTCGACGCTCATGCGGATTCATCGTCATCTTTTCGATGGAGTGTTCACGGATGATTGGGTTGGACGGTGGAGACGGGTCAATCTGATCAAAAAGGAGCCGGTCCTTCGAGGAGATTCAGTCCCCTACGCTCCTTTCCTCTTGATCGGAGAGATGCTGGATTACGAGTTCGACCAGGAGAAAAGGCGCCAGGCCGGGCTTCCACGGACCGACAGACGTGGAATCGCGGTTTCGGCGTTCGATTTCATGTCCCGCTTGTGGCAGATTCATCCGTTCCGTGAGGGAAACACTCGAACGGTTGCCGTGTTCGTGATTCTATATCTCAGAAGGCTTGGATTCACTGTCGGCAGTGAGCCGTTCGCATCGCATGCCCGATATCTTCGTGATGCCCTTGTGTTGGATAACATTCTCAATCCCGCTTTCAAGGATCCGGCTCCTCTGCGTCGTTTCATGGAAAGGACGCTTTTCAATCCATCCATTGAATTGGAGAATCTGCTCAAATCCTCCAGTATGGATTCTCATAGGTTCGGGCAATCCGAAGGCTCAAGAGGAGATATACCGGTTTGATTGGTTTTTCGCAGATTAGGCTCCGCTACGTTCCAAGGTGGCGTCGCTCTACTTCGACGTTTAAACATCACTGATGTACCATCAACAACTTTATAGTGTTTTATATGGCTTTATAAGTGCCTATAATGCTTTATAGATGTTTAGATTGTTTATATTCTAAGGGGACCGGCCATGAACGACATGCCACCAATCCAAGCGCTCAATCCTTTCATGCCAGGCGCGGGGATGCGTCCGCCGGAACTCGTCGGAAGGGAGAAAGACCTCGAGACCATGGACCGTATGGTCGCACGCACCAAACTGCATATGCTCGACAGAGGGATCATCTTCAGCGGACTAAGAGGCGTCGGCAAGACCGTCCTCCTCATTGCATTGCAGGAACTGGCCTCCTCGAAGGACATGGCCACGGCGAGAATCGAAGCGGAAGGGAACACGGAAACCGACTATGACGCGCTCTTCCACGAGATAACACTCGCAGCCACGCGTCTCCCCTCATCATGGTTAAGGGAAAACCTCGCCAAGGCGATAGCAAACGTCAACTCGATATCACTCGACTTCTTCGGAGCAGGCGTGACCGTAAGCACCGACAAACCGGAACAGGCGCGGACGAATTCGTTCAAACTCGAGCTTCTCATCGAATCCGTCACGAAAGAACTGCGGAAAAACAACTCGGGCCTCTACCTGTTCATCGACGAATTGCAGGAAATGTCGGAAGAACCACTGGGAACGCTCATATCCATCCAGCACAGGATGGGACAGGAAGGGCTGCCTTTCTACATCATCGGGGCCGGTCTTCCGAATCTCCCAGGAACACTCAGCAAATCAAGATCATATGCGGAACGACTGTTCGAATACCGCCGCATAGGGCAATTGGACGATGCCGACACCGCCGAAGGATTCCAAAAGCCCGCCCAAAGCAACGGCAGGCCGTTCTCAGACGACGCGCTGAAAGAACTCGTCCGGGTCAGTCATGGATATCCGTATTTCATCCAGGCTTATGGAAAAGCCGCTTGGAATGCGTCGGACTCGAATCCGACGCCGCTGAGTGCGGTGGCGGAAAGCGAACCATACGCGAGGGCGGAACTGGATGAGGGACTGTATTCATCGAGATGGCAGAGGGCCTCGACCCCGGGAAGACGATATCTCACGGCCATGGCGGAAATCGGAGGCGATACGCCGAGTTCGACGTCGGAAATCGCAAGACGACTTGGAAAGACGCCGGGCGAAGTGTCCATGGCGCGCGATTCCTTGATCAAACTCGGACTGATCTATTCCCCGGAGCATGGCAAGGTCGCTTTCACCGTCCCGGACATGGGCGAATTCATTCTGCGTGCCGCACCATCCGACGGGCAGGCATACGACGGACGTCGGTCCAATGTCGACTGACGAATGGCGGTGACTTTTCCCGACAATGCCCATCGCCGCCACACACGCCCATCCTCTGCACTTATTCTGTGACGAGCAGCGGCTTGTGTTGGAGCATGTTCTGGATGAGTGTGCCCATGTCGGCGACCGGCAGGTAGCGGGCGATGATGGTCCAGATGATCGCGACCTCGATCAGGCCGAGGATGATGGTCGCCGTGCCCCAGACGAGTTGCATCCATAGTCTCGGCCCGGTGGCCGCCCGCCCGGTCACTCCGGCGATCACCGTGAGGATGATGAGCGCCGGCACCAGTATTGTGATATCCCAATCATTGAACCATTGGCTTACCGAGACAAGCCATTCTGCGAGAGTCTCGAGGATTCCTGCCATGTTGCTGTCCTTTCGTTGTTGTTTTCCGTTGTCTGTTCCACGTGCGGTTCATCCATCGGAAGCCGATGGAGGGTCTCTCGCATCGTTTCGAGTTCCTTCTGGTCCGCTTCCCGTCCCATGCCGTACATTGACGCGAGCGTGAGTAGACTCTGCTCGACATCCTCGGGGAGACGGCCTTCATGCCTGTCGGACGGATGCGTTTCATAGTATTCCTCGATGGTCGTCGAGCATTGCCGCAGTTCGTCCCAAGTGGGCATGTCATGGTCCATGGGCTGCATGGTTCTTTTGTTCTGGGTGGCTTCCGTGCCCATGAGGTCCGTGGCGGTTCCTCCATATGTCATGGTGAGCGCGTCGAGGCTTTGCCTGATGGTCGGTGGCAGCAGCGAGTACGTGTCGTGGCTGCGCTCATCCGCGTCCATGACAGCCCGTTCCATGTAGTATTCCTCCAATCGTCGCATGCGGTCCCTGCGGTTCGCGTCGATGATTTCCGCTTCTCCCGTTCCGTGGTCGGCCAATCGGGCGATCCTGCCGTTGATGGGATCGGTCAGCGCGTCAAGTGCCGATTGCGCGGCCTCGTCGATATGGTCGCTGTAATCCTCGCCAAACGTCTCGCGGCATGCCTGGGCGATGCCGCCGACCTCGTCGCGTATCCTGCCGAGGGTGACGTCGGGATCGTATCTGCCATGGATGAAGTCGAGGGCCGCCTCGTCCGCGATGTCGGACATACGGCTGATGAAACCGATATCCCGGGAGCATCGGCCGAGCAGTCTGTCCCCGTCGGGCGTGGGTTTGGTGTCCATTGGAATGCCGGAGTCCAGAAGCTTTCCCTCCACATGGACGGCTGGCTCCTTCCGTATCGGTGCTTTTTCCTTGATCGGAGTCTTGGCCGTGACCGGGATGCGGGTCCCTTCCCGGGTGGGTTTGGGCGGCTTGACCACTCCGCTGGTGTGGTTGATGCGGCCGTTGAGGTTGGCCCAATGCTGTTCCTGTCTGCCGCTTTCCGCAGGAGGCCTCTCCCCTAGCGGATTGTCGGCGTCCTCCACACTCCACATGGCGCGGTAGACGACGACGTCGCGCAGGAGACGCTTGTCGGAGTCCCCGGCCGCGGCGAGTACCTGGCCGACCCATGCCTGCTTGGTTCGGCGTGCCTCCTGTTCGAGGCTGTCGATCCTGGTTTCGATGAGCCGTTCGTTCTGCCGCACCAGGTCGAGGGCCGCGTCATGCTTGCGGGAGCGTATGGGAGGCAGGATGCCACCCACCCAATCGTCGTGCACGCTGCCGTTGACCCGGTCCAACAGGTTGGCGTTCAATCGTCCCGCTATGGTCGCCGCCCAGTCGGGTTCCACGGGCCGGTTTTTCTTTTTCAGGTCCGGATCGTCGTTGATGATCCCGCGTGCGGTTTTGCGCAACGCTTCCCATTCGGGGAACATGGACTGGTCGATATCGTCCCGGGCCTGTATATGCGCGTCAAGCATGGCCTTGACCGCCGGCGTGTACCGCTCGTCCATGCTGAACCGGCTGCGGCCGGGGTCCAGGGATGGTTCCTCATGGTATGGGATGCCGGTCTCGTCCATCATGTGCCGGACCGTTTCGACCATGTCGGATGGCGCGTCCATGTCGAGCGTGAACGTGCCGCCTGTTTCCGTGCCGGCCGCGGGCATCATGCCGCGTGCCGCGTGGATGGCGGCATGTTCGGCCTTCTCCGCCGTGAGCCTGCGTGGCTTCTTCTCAAGGCTTTGTCTGATGATGGCAGTGGCACGCTTCGGGTCGGTCATGTAGGCGCGGGACCAGACTCCACGGAGCCATTCGAAGCTTGGACTGCGTTTGATCTTGTCCACGGTCCTCGCGTCATGCGTCTTGCCGAGCATGGCGAGCAGGTGGGGGCCGGCGATGAGGCCGGCCGCGTAATCGTGTTCGCGAAGCAGCCGTTTCAGATCGTACCGGTCCTTGTATTCCTGTTCCATGGTTTCGGTCGCGGTCATGGTCTCCGTGTGGGTCAATAGCGAGTCGAGCATGCGGCTCATGGCGATTTTCCTCGGGTCTTCTTCCGCGCCGGTGAGCATGTGGTCGATATGACGGTCCTCTTCGCTTTTGCATCCGAACAGGAAATGGTTTTCCTCCTTGCCACGCGTGCCGGCCACGTACTGCAGATTGCACGCCGAGTTCGAGTCAGATGGAAACAGGGCGGCGCACCGGTCCACGGTCATGCCCTGGCTGCGGTGGACGGTGGCAGCGTAGCCCGCCTCGCAAGCCTTCCGCAGGACCTCCTTTGGAATGTTCCAGACGGTGTTATCGGAGAGGTTCACGCATCGTGCGCCGGACTTGCCGGTGGCGATGATCCTGAACGTCATGCCGTTTTCGAGCGATCGTCCGTTCTGGCCGTGTATGTCCTTCATGTTGTCTCGGCAGACGATCTGGTCTCCGGATCCCACGTCGAGCCCATCGCGCAGTTGGAACAGTTTGTCCGGGTCGCTTTCGCTTTTGCCTTGCGCGCGCCGTTCGAGGATGAACCGTTTGTTGATGTCGCGTACCTGCGCGTTCGTTCCGGCGATCAGCAATGTCGACTTGCCCATCGACTGCCATTTGATGCACATCTGGTACGCGTCTTCCTCCACGTCCGCGTCCTCGCCCCAGTGGATGCGGTCATGCGCCAGATATTCGTCCACGAGCTGCCGGCACTGGTTGACGCTCGCTTCGTCCAACCGGTCGCCGCCGTCGCGTAGCCGTAGGGTCGCTTCCGGTTCACCTTCCCACCTGCGGCGGGACGCGGCTCCTTCCGGATCGTTGGCCCATTTCTCCGCTTTGGCGGTGAAACGCCATATGCTTGACAGTCTCGCGCACTGGTCATGCCGGTCCGCGTAGCCGAGCATGCCGCCCGCGCCGGATACGGAGTCGAGCTGTTTCGGATCACCGGTGAGAAGGACCTTCGCGCCACGCATTTCTGCGAGCCTGGTTATCCATTGCAGGTTTCTGCTGTCGACCATGCCAGCCTCGTCCACGATGATCAGCTGGTTGGGTTTGATCGTGTTCGACGAGTCCGTGACATGGTTGGCAGTGATGTTGATGCGGGCGAGCAGTCGTTCCAACGGGCTGGTGGCGTTCCTCAACCTTTGCTGGAGCATGCTTTCCTTCTGCACGGAGGCCATGATCTGGTCCGGATCGTTGAGGGCCATCAGCATGGCGATGGTCTTGCTGTCGCAGCCGATGCTGTTGCGTAGTTCTTCCACGGCCTTGTGGCTGGTAGCGAGGCCGAGGACGCTTCCCGCGCCGTACCGTGCCTGCCATGCCTCGGCCACGGCCTTCATGGTCGTGGTTTTTCCCGTGCCGGCCGGTCCGATGATGCTGCTGACCAGTCGTGGATTCTCCAACGCGTACGCGGCCGCTTTTTTCTGGTCCTCTGCCAGCGGATAGCCGCCTTGGGCTTGTTTCCTTTCGTTCCACCGGTCGAGCCATTTCTCGCCTTCGCCATGCGCGTAGCCGACATTGGCGGTCTTGTTGAATCCTTCGATCATGTACTGTTCGGCCTGAAGCACGTCCTTGGTCGTGTATTTGTCGAGGTCCGCGTCGTCGAACACGCTTCGGCCCTGGTGCGTGGCGAGACTCAGATCATCCATCATGTCTTCCGGCAGCTTGTACCGGTCGGGTGTGAGTTTGACGCATTGGCTAAGGGCCTTGTCCGCGATTGCGTTCGCCACGATGATCCGCTGCTTGGGGTCTATGCGCACGCCTCGGAGCAGGCGTTGGGCTTCGGCCCTCACGTTGCTGCGGGTCCATGTGGTGTGCGCGTGGGTCGTGGCCTGGATTGTGGCCTGGGCTTGCCGGTCGAGGTATTCCTCGCCGCCTCCGGCGAGTTGGGTGAGGTCGGCGAGCTGGCCGAGCAGGAGTCTGGCCACGTCTTCCTCGCATTCGGCGTCCACATGCATGAGACTGCTTTTATGCGAGTTCACGTCCTTCATCATCTGGTCGAGTTGGATATCCGGTGCGACTTCGCCGAGCTTGTGGTACCAGTGTTCGCGTTTGGCTTGCAGGGATGGTTGGACTGCCGGTTTGGCTTTGCGCGTGTTCCTCCACACTTCGAGATCGATTTGCGCCTTGCGTTTCGGACCGACTTCCTTGCCTGTCTGCCGTTCCTCTTCTTTGATTTTCTCTTCGACCAGTTTGGCTATTTCCGCGTGACGTCCGCTGAAGGCGTCGATGAGTTCCTGCGGCACTCCCTCGACCTCGTTGACCACGGCTTTGGTGCCGGTGTCCTGTCTGAGGGTCCACGACCAACCGAACCGTTCTGTGAGCAGGTCCTGGAGCAGGTTCTCATGCACTTCGCTGATCTCGACCAGGCTTGCGTAGATCTTCCGTCCGTCCAACGCGGTCCAGACCTTGTCGGACGAACGGCGCACGCGGTTGCTGAGGACGACGTGCTCGTGTGGCTGCGGGTCGCCGTCGCGACTGTCGTAATGGTCGAACACGAAGCCGGCCACCCCGTCGGCCGATACGCTGGCGACGCCGCCCTGGCCCGCGCGCGTGGTCGCGTATTCCTTTTCGAAATATTCGATGGTCATTTCCGTGGCCCTGCGCATGCATTCGTCGATTCCGTCACGGGTCTCTTTATCGCCGAACGCCCAGAGGATGCTGATGCTTTTCGGCTGTCGTGTGGTCAAGTCGAATCCGGCGACCGGAGCTTCGCCGTTGTCTCCCTCGACCAGTTTCACGTCGCCGAGGTATTGGCCGTTGGACGGGTTGCGTCGTTCGTTGATGAGCTCGCGCACGGTTTTGCTGGATGCCGTGGTGCCGACCTTGCCGCCGACGAGCTCGGCTCCTTTGCCGATCCAATAGCCTGGCGGGTTGCCTGTTGCCGTATAGTATGCCGTTGGGTCGGCAGGGTTCAACGCGTTGTCGCCGTCGATCGCCTCCCGCGCGTCACGGAGCGGGTATTCGGCGTTGCTGAGTTTGGTGAGGTTCATTGCCATGGTTTGTTCACTTGTCTCCGGTGGGTATCGGCCCCGTGTATCCGAGGTGCCTGAGCATGCGTTCCGCGTCACCCTGCGTGCCGTGCTGGTCGATAGCGCGCATGAGGTTCGCGATGTATCCGTTCGCCGTCGCCTGTTCGATGAGTTCCGGCTTGTAGCTCAGAATGGTTTTCAGTTGGAACATGCATGAGAACCGACTGGTTTTCCTGGCGCTTTTGATTTCCTTGTGCGCGTTCAGAGTGGATTCTCGTTTCCCATCGGCCCTTTTCCGATAGTCCCCGCCTTGCTTGGTCAACTGGTCCAAGGCCAGTTCCGCCGACTTGTTCTTTTTGAAATCGATCGCGTCCTGTTTCCGCTGGGCGTACGTCTGGCGGCACGACCTGCTGCAGAATCGTGCGGTCGGCCCTCGTTTGGGCTTGCGGATCAGTTTGCCGCAGATGGGACATATCCCATCGATCAGCCCGTATCTCTCGTCCAGTTCGTGCCGTCTGCGTTTGATCTCGGACGCCCGCATACGCAGTCCGATGAGCTGCCGGTCTTCCTTCTTTCCCATGACCGATCCTCACTTGTATGTCCACGGACCACGATCGTCGGCCCATCGGCCTCCCGCGATGTTGTCCTCGCGCCAGATATGCTTCAACGCGGTCTCATAGGTGACCGTCGTCTCCTTGCGGTCCAGGTCGCCCGTGTATTCGTCCTCGAGTCGTTCGCCCGGTTCGTCAATGCGTCCCATGAACGTGCGTGGCGCTCTGCCTTCCGGACTCACGTCCGGATCATCGTTCCACCGTCGCACGCCATTCCAATGGACGCTGTCGGCTATCAGATTCATCCCGTCCGAACCGATCTCAGCGGACAGCCAACGGAAATCGTCCCCGTAATCGATGGGGATCATCGGACTGATCTGGAACATCAATATCGCCTGACGGGCAAGTTGATAGACCATTTCGACCACCGCCCTGTCATGCCCGGGAGCGAACTCGTTGTAGTCGGCGATCTCACGACCCAAAGATTCCAAGGCGTCCCGCCGGTCGAGCCACACATCCAACAGCCGGTCGTCCCGCTCCTTCTCAATACGCCGACACTCGTCAGTCTTTTCCATCCGAATCTTGCGTTTCGAATAAGCCTTGGCACATTTCCTATGCCACCGCCGATACTCGCCCTTCCTTCCCGCCTCCGTGGTCCTCTGACAGACCTCGCTTTTCTGGTTGACCAACTTCCCACACACCGGGCAACGGGGATATTTCACTGCCTTTTCCATACCCAACCCACATTCTCCACGCTCTTAATTCGCCGATATCGGGTCAAAACCCCGGCGGCGAATTAACAGCACCCATAAAACGGCGGTATTCCGCCGTTTTCAGGCGTCAGCCGCGAAGCCGGGTGCAAGACGCGCGTGGTTTCTTTTTTATGCTTATAGTTTTTGTTTTGGGGTCTGTTTTGGTTTCTTCTGTCTTTTTGTCTTGGTTGTGGTTCTTTCTTCTTTTTTGTTGTTGTCTTTTTTCTTGTTTCTTCTTGTATGGTCTTTCTTCTATCTTTTTTCGTTTTGGTTTTTCTTTCTTGAATTCTTTCTTCTCTGTGTTCGTTTTCCCCTATCATTGTTTTCGCACGAAAAGTGCTTTTGCGCTCACGTGCAAACATGGCCGCGTCGATATCGGGACCATGCCGATCATGAGCCGGATGATCCTGGTCCGGGGTGGGAAGTCCGGAACGAGGATTCGATATCGGCTCGGCTCTCTCTTCGCGCAGCTTGGACCATACGGGTCAGGATGCGCCGGCTCAATTCTGGCCTATCGGTTTGGCGTGGGCTTGAGCCGATATCGAAGGTCATGCCCCGGCTCCGATATCGGCTGGTGGTTTGTCTTTCAAGCCTTATGGACACGGCCTGTGATCACTGGTCCATAAGGGACCATTTCGGTTCTGGACCGATATATCGGCACGTGATCCGCATGCCGATATCGGTTCGGCTCATTTGGGTCAATTGAGCCTTTGGCTTTATTCCAAGGGTTTGAGGTCATGGACCATATGGTCCATGGTCCGGATGGTCCTGGTCCTTTTCTTTTCCGGTCCGATATCGGGGACGATGCGTTGGCTCCGATATCGGTTGGTCGGGGTCCATCGATGGCGCTTCCTTGGGCCATTCCGATTCTGCTGCCGGCCGCTCGGCATGTGATTGGAGCAGTGGCCCGCATGCCGATATCGGATTCGTGGCCGGTGGTCCAATCATGTTTCTCTACATGCCCATCGATGACCGGACGTCATTGTCCGTGTCTTCCGTGATGGCAGTCGGATTCGGTATCGGGAGTCCGATGGAAGGTCGCCCCGACTTGATCCGTTCGGTTTCAAGTCTCCGCGACTCCGCGGAGGTGAGCCCTCCCGGCAGCCGGCCAATGGCATAATCTCTCAACCATGCGCATAACGGAGCGGGATCGTCCGATTCGTAATATCGAAGAAGCCTGTTAGTGAAATCACGCTTCAGAGACGGGCTTATGGCGAATACGCCAATGCCCGCGTTGATGAGCACATGGTTCGCTGCCATCAATGCGGTACGTTTATTGCCGTCGTTGAACCATTGTCCGCGTGTGATGGCGCAGAACATGAGCAGGGCTTGATCCTCTGCCGACCTTTCGGACTTCGATAATGACAAGATCACATCATGGGAGGATTCAATGGTAGGCAGATCCGGAATCCAGTCCGTTCCTCCGATGCGCACATCATTCGTTCTTATCTTTCCCGCATCCCGTATGAGTCCTTCACCAAGAATCCGATTGTATTCGGACACATACTGCCAGTCGATAGGATGCCCGCCGTTCTCGAACAAGAACATCCACGCCCGTTTGATGTTGTTGACCACGATGATGTCGTTCACTGTCATGTCCGCTGGCGCCCGTCCATCGAATATCTCCTGGGTGTCGGGGAACGTTATCCCATCGACCTCAATGTTGGCCGTCTTCCACATGACGTCGATTAATTGGCGTTTTGCCAATTCCATCGCCATTGTTGCCCGATCCGAATTGTCTTCAGCCATTGACATGTCCTTTCTTCTTTGCCTTCATTTTATTAGTTTGCTTCCCAAGAAAAAGAGAGCCCATGAGTTTTTCATGGGCTCGAATCTGCGGGATTTTCTAGAAGGCCGGCTCCTGTGGTTCGGCGAACTGGTCCTGTGTGGCAGTGGGCCATGGATCATTCGTTGGCTGGGCCGTCTGCTGTTGCGGTTGGACCAGCGGAGCGTGTTGCATGCCGGCGTTGGCGGTGGCCTTGGTGATCTGGACGGTGGCGTAACGGACGGAGGCGCCGAGATCGTCCACGTTGAGCTCGTAGCTGCTTCGCCTCTCCCCCGTCTCGGTCTGCCAGTCGCGTTGCACGTATCGTCCGCTGACTATGACCCTGGTGCCCTTGCGGATGCCGGAGGCGATCATATGGTCCGCCAGGATGCCGTAGGCTACGCAGCGGATGAACGTGGTCTCGCCGTCCTCCCATTTGCCGTTCTTCTCGGTGACGCTGGTTTGGGCTACGCGGAAGTTGACGACGGTCTTGCCGCCTGCCGTGCGCTTGGGTTCGAGATCGGAGACGAGATTGCCCATGAGGGTCATGGAAATCTGGTTGATTGTCGCCATGATTAGTCCTTTCTTTCGAATTGCGGCCCATGTGGTGGGCTTATCCTTCTCACTTCATCGTATGTCGATATTCCATGTGCCCACTCAGTCCCATGCTTGTTCTCTGAATTTGGCTTGTTGCTGGGCGGTTTATGGCTTTTCGCGCCGCGTCGAGCATTCCGCGCGCGAGGTCTTTCGCCCGGCCTGTGTCTATGAAGCTTGACGCCGATCCGAGCATGCTCAGATGAGAGGTGAAGAAATCGGCGGCTGCTTCGACTCCGGCGTCGGTGGAAGGCGCGAGTCGTCCGGCGGCGTACGCTTCGATGATCGCGTCGCCGACGGTGAATGCTCCTTCGATGATCTGGCAGCAGTCGTAGTCCTGACTGTTTGCGTAATCCTCCGCCTCGTCTGTCACAATGCTCATTTCAACCCTCCTTCTTCCGCTGAATAATGTCAGTCTTCCCTTTCATTCCACTTCCCTCGCCTGGTGGCCTCAGCACAAAGCGCTTGGTAGAGCATCTGCTCCTGGATCGCGTCGGACAGTGCGCGGTGTTCCTCGACGTCTCCGATGTGGTAGTCGACGATGAGGTCCGCGACTCGGTGATGACGCTTCTGCGGGTTGAGCTCCCAGCTCATCTCCTTCGTGCATGCCCACTTGCAGTCGAACACTGGCGAGGTCGGATCGTAGACGCGTTCGGCCGCGTCAAGGAAACTGACGTCGAATTGGGCGTTGTGCGCGATGATGGTCAACGGCTCCCCCGCCGGCCAGACATGGTCGATCCACTGGTGGAAGCGCATCATCGCCGCGCCTGCGGTCGGCATGCCTTGGAGCATGTGGTCGGTGATGCCGGTGAGGCCGATGATCTCCGGCGTCAGGCGGCGGTTGGGGTTGACGAAGGTCTGAAACCGCTCCGCC
>OLVX01001516.1_pt1 | contig 19407 bp, 10 predicted proteins | sample 1673271 | NCBI WGS metagenome assembly OLVX01 (sample SAMEA3178939, study PRJEB25190) | human gut metagenome | biome: human gut; feature: human-associated habitat; material: faeces | place: Austria | collected 2013
ATTTGTAACCGATGTTCACAACTACTTCACGCTTGTTCATTGCGATTACGGTTCCGTCAACAACCTCACGGTCGTTAACTTTGTTAAGCGTACCGTCGTAAGCTTTTTCAAGTTCTTCATGGCTTGCGTTTGTTACCGCTTCACCGTTTTCATAAGCATCCCAGTTGAAATCTTCAATAGGAGCTACGTTCTTTAAGTTTTCCATTAATAAATAAATTGTTTAATACTTTAATTAAATAAGACATTATATTATCTATAAATCGGGCGCAAAGGTAGAAATATTTTCTTGATTGCCAAAAGAATGCCAAAAGAAAAGATGCTTATATCCTTATTTTTTGTAATATTGCAAGTCTTAATTTATATAGCTCTAGCCATGGACGAGAGATTGGACAAAGTCAAGGTGCAATGCGACTATTTGCCGCTTATTAATTTCGCAATGCAGCAGAACGGCGCATCTATTATTCATCAGATTTCAATTGAGAACACGACACATGCTCCACTGAAAGATGTACAAGTGCAAATCACCACCGAACCGGCCTTTGGTAATGCTGTTCCAACAGTTATAGAAGCAATTCCGGCTAACGACCGGGTCTGTCTGCAAACTTTCAATCTCACCTTGTCCACCAATTATTTCACCCAACTGACCGAAAGATTATCAGGCAGCCTGAAAGTAGAAATCACGTCAGAAACGAAAGCTATATTCTCGCAAACGTATCCGATTGACATTCTCGCTTATGACCAATGGGGCGGACTCAATGTCCTGCCCGAAATGCTGGCTGCGTTCATCACTCCCAATCATGCTGTTATTTCGCCCGTCATCAAACGAGCCGCTACCATTCTGGAGCAGTGGACAGGAAATCCGTCACTGGACGAATACCAGAGCCGTAACCCGGACAGGGTAAGAAAGCAAATGGCCGCCGTCTATACTGCTATCACCGAGCAGCAGATTATTTACAGCACTATCCCGGCTAGCTTTGAGGAGTACGGGCAACGCATCCGGCTCACCGATTCCGTCCTGGCTCAGAAGCTGGGGACTTGCCTGGATATGGCGTTGCTTTACGCCTCCTGCCTGGAAGCTATCGGACTGAATGCTCTCCTCATCATCACCCGGGGACACGCCTTTGCAGGTGCTTGGCTGGTGCCCGAGACTTTCCCGGACGCTACAATTGATGATGTTTCGCTATTAACCAAAAGGACTGCCGAGGGGATTTATGACATCACGCTGGTTGAAACGACCTGCATGAACATGGGACAGCATTCCGACTTCGATGACGCAGTGAAAAGCGCAAACGGTAAACTGACCGATTCAAGCAAGTTCATCCTTGCGATAGATGTCAAGCGGGCAAGGCATTCGGGAATCCGTCCCGTACCGCAACGGGTACTGAACGGACAGATCTGGGAAATAGAAGAAGATACCGCTTTATATAATAAAGATACGGCTTATGCCACCCCGCAAAGTATCAATCCATACGATTTATCCGGCAACGAAACGCAGACGGTCATAACCAAACAACTATTGTGGGAACGACGGCTATTAGACCTAAGCCTGCGCAACAACCTGCTGAATATCCGGATTACCAAAAACACGCTTCAACTTATTCCCGCCAATCTCTCCTGCCTGGAAGACGCTTTAGCAGACGGGGAAGAGTTCCGCATCCTGCACCGTCCTTCCGACTGGGAGAATCCGGACATGGAGTTCGGGATCTATTCTTCAATACCGGCTTCCGACCCGATTACAGATTTTGTAAATTCGGAGCTTTCCCAGAAAAGATTACGTTTTTATCTGCCGGAAAATGATTTGAGCAAAGCGCTTACCCACTTGTACCGTTCTTCCCGTACTTCTATTGAAGAAAACGGGGCGAATACGCTTTATCTCGCTCTCGGACTGCTAAAATGGTACGAGTCACCTTCCAGCGAACGTCCCCGCTATGCTCCTATCCTGCTGTTACCGGTAGAAATCATCCGTAAGTCAGCGGCCAAAGGATACGTCATCCGTTCACGTGAGGAGGAAACGATGATGAATATCACCTTATTGGAAATGCTCCGCCAAAACTTCGGGATCTCTGTCCCCGGACTGGACCCGTTGCCGACTGATGAAAGCGGTGTAAACGTCAAGCTTATCTACTCCATTATCCGAAACAGCATTAAGAACCAGCGCAAATGGGACGTGGAAGAACAGGCTATCCTGGGAATATTCTCCTTTAACAAGTTTATCATGTGGAATGATATCCATAACAATGCCAATAAACTGACTCAGAATAAAATTGTTTCGAGCCTCATCAACGGAAAGATAGAATGGAATGCCACAACTGAAGAAATAGATGCCACCTACATGGATAAGGAACTGTTTCCGGCAGATATCGTATTGCCTATTATTGCCGATTCATCCCAACTGGAGGCTATCTATGAAGCGGTACACGACAAGACTTTCATCCTGCACGGCCCTCCGGGCACGGGAAAGTCGCAAACCATTACCAACATTATCGCCAATGCTTTATACAACGGCAAACGTGTATTATTTGTAGCAGAAAAAATGGCTGCCCTCTCTGTTGTTCAAAACAGGTTGGCAGCGATCGGACTTGCTCCCTTCTGCCTGGAAATTCACTCCAACAAGACTAAGAAATCCGCCGTTATCTCACAACTTAGAGAAACGACTGAAATCATCAAACAGACTTCTCCCGAAGAATTTAAAAAGGAAGCGGAACGCTTGTTGCAACTGCGGGCGGAATTAAACGGATACACAGAAGCCTTACATAAGGAATATCCTTTCGGCATTTCTTTATACGATGCCATTATCCACTATCAATCAACAGACGGAGAGCCTTGTTTTGATATTCCGCAAAGCTATCTGGATACATTGAACAAAGAAACATTCTCCGAATGGAAAGAAGCTGTCGAAACTCTGGTAAGAACTGCCAATGCTTGCGGACATCCTTATCAACATCCGCTATCGGGAATCTCTATTGCGGAATATTCGTCTGCCATAAAGGAAGAAGCTGCCCAATTACTGAGCACTTTCATCGACTTGCTGAGCACAATTCAGCCGAAGTTATCCGTATTTCCCACACTACTGAAAGATACGGATATGCACCCCACACGCATGGATTTCCAAACGACAGCGGACATTGTCCGAAAAGTACTCGACATTCCCGAACTCACTCCCGGATTGCTGACAGCATCTTCATTGAGCGAGACTCTCGACGAATATCGCGAAGTGTCCGCTCGTGGCAGGAAACGTGATGAGATAAAAGCAACCGTAGAAACCGGATTCACCAAAGAGATTCTCGAAATAAATGCAACACAAATGCTCACAGAATGGAACAGGGTGAGCGCCCAATGGTTTCTTCCCAGATATTTCGGACAGAAAAAAAACAAAAAGGCAATCAATCTATATGCTTTGAAGCCTGTCAAACCGGAAGCCGTCAAGCCCCTGCTCTACCAAATCATCCATTATCAGGAAGAAGCGGAATTCGTCCGGAAACACGCTGATAGGCTGCCTTCCCTGTTCGGAGGCTTCGGAAAAAGTGAAGACTGGAGCACAATTGAACAGATCATTAATGATATGGGAGTCCTCCATTCCCTTCTACTGAATTATTCGAAGAATATTGCCAAGGCAACGCAAATCAAGCAAAACCTGTCCGTGCAGCTAACGGAAGGGCTCCGGTCATTCAGAGATATGCACGCCCATTCCCTAAATGAATTATACCAACTTGCCGAAAGATTGGTAAACATTGAGAACCGGCTTTCTTCCACGCTGGGCATATCTGCCGAAACGCTTTACATGAACTCTGCCGACTGGATAAACACCGCTCTGGCAAAAGCCCGCCTCCACAAAGAAAATCTGGACAAGCTCAAAGACTGGTACCAGTGGCTCCAGGCATACCGCCAACTGGATAAACTGGGTATAGGATTCATTGCCCTGGAATATAAAGAGAAGAATATCCCGACCGACCAGCTTATCGACAGCTTCCACAAGAGTTTTTATCAGGCAGCTATCCGCTATATTATCTCAAAAGAGCCGACACTGGAATTATTCAACGGCAAGATATTCAACGATATCATAGCGAAATACAAACAAATATCGACGAATTTTGAGACAATCACCCAAAGAGAGTTGTTCGCCAGGTTGGCTTCAAACATTCCGTCTTTTACTCATGCGGCAATCCAGAGTTCCGAAGTCGGCATACTCCAGAAGAATATCCGCAACAATGCACGTGGCATATCTATCCGTAAGTTGTTCGACCAGATCCCCACTCTACTGTCGCGTATGTGCCCGTGTATGTTGATGAGTCCGCTTTCCGTAGCCCAATACATTGACGCAGATGCGGATAAATTCGATCTGATCGTTTTTGACGAAGCCTCACAAATGCCGACTTACGAAGCCGTAGGTGCTATTGCACGCGGCAAGAACGTAGTGATCGTAGGTGACCCGAAACAAATGCCTCCCACCAGCTTCTTCTCCGTCAACACCGTTGACGAGGATAATATAGAACTGGAAGACCTCGAAAGCATTCTCGATGATTGCCTGGCACTGTCTATTCCTTCTAAATATCTGTTATGGCACTACCGAAGCAAACATGAGAGCCTTATCGCCTTCAGCAATTCGGAATATTACGACAATAAACTAATGACCTTCCCGTCTCCGGACAACATTGAATCCAAAGTGAGAATGGTAGCAATCGACGGTTACTATGACAAAGGAAAGTCCCGCCAAAACCGGGCGGAAGCACAAGCCGTAGTAGACGAAATAGCAAGAAGATTAAGAAGTGAAGAATTAAGGCGGAAGAGTATCGGTGTTGTTACTTTCAGCGTCGTCCAACAAGCATTGATAGAAGATTTGCTATCCGACCTCTTCATCTTTCACCCCGAACTGGAAACACTTGCACTGGAAAGTGAAGAACCTTTGTTCATCAAGAACCTGGAGAATGTGCAGGGAGACGAGCGGGATGTCATTCTTTTCTCTGTCGGCTATGGTCCCGATTCCGAAGGGCGCGTCAGCATGAATTTCGGTCCGTTAAACCGGATCGGCGGAGAAAGGCGACTGAATGTAGCCGTATCCCGTGCCCGGTATGAGATGATAATCTTCTCTACTTTAAGATCGGATATGATAGACCTCAACCGGACTTCGTCTATCGGAGTGGCCGGACTGAAACGGTTTCTCGAATATGCGGAAAAAGGTACAAGGAACACACCCGGCAGCTCCCTTCCCTCTTTATCGGAAGAAACGGTATCTATCGAAAATATCATAGCGGACAAACTACGCTCTTTAGGATATACCGTACATACGGACATCGGATGTTCTGGCTATAAAATTGATATTGGAATTGTGGATCCTCAAAACACATCCAATTATCAACTAGGCATCATCTGTGACGGAAAGAACTACAAACGTACGAAAACCGCACGCGACCGTGAGATTGTCCAAAACAATGTATTGAAAGCACTCGGCTGGAACATCTGCCGCATTTGGACAATGGACTGGTGGGAGAAGCCGGATGAAGTCATTGCATCCATACAGGAAGCAATCAGCAAAGGAACCTCCGTTTCCAAACAAGAAGAACCTCGGCAGGAAGAACCAACCTGGAAAGAAACACGCAGCGAAGAACCCATAAAAGGTGGGCAAATAAAAGAAGTAACACTAAACGAGGCACCGATAAAGGAAGTATCGCTAAAGACAACACCGGTTTTCGCAAAACCGGAAATAATCTCCGCCGATATTCCCCAACGAAAGTATAACAGCACGAAAGTGAACCCGAACAAATATTCTTCGAAAGATTTCTTCGCTACGGAGAACATCCCTATTCTTATCTTTCAAATCCGGAAACTCATAGAAAACGAAGCACCCATCAGCAAATCATTACTCTGCAAAAAGGTTCTGGTCGAATGGGGAATCAGCCGGTTGGGACAACGGATAGAAGCGCATCTGGAAAAGATATTCGACAGCCTTCACCTCTACCGTACCACATACGATGGTCTCGTCTTCTTCTGGAAAGATGAAGTACAATGCTGTCTCTATTCCGGTTACCGCCCCGAGTCCGATCGGGATGCAACAGATTTGCCACCCGAAGAGATAGCCAACGCAGTACGGCAACTATTGGCTGATTCTATCAGTCTTCCTTTGGCGGATTTGGTGAAAGCGTGCGCACAAGAATTCGGTTTCACACGTATGGGATCAAACATAGACACTGTCATGCAGAGAGGAATCAATAAAGCCATAAAAAAAAATTATGCCAAAATAGACAATGAAAAAGTAACGATTGCAGACTAATACCCTTTCTCCAAACGTTTCAAAGCAGCAATGGAATCGGATGCATAGGTATTGTCCGGTTCTATCGCCCGCCAATAGCAAAGCATTCCGATAAGCCGTTTCAGATAAGCAGGATCATGAGAGCCGATCCTGCGCTGGTGTTCTGCCAGACCTTTCGTCAGGATGAAATAAACATTCTTGCGAATCTCCCTCTTTTTGCTTTTAGGAATAGTCAGCTTCACACCGGAAGCGACAGACACCCCCGTAATAATCTTCCTACTACTCTGATTCATAAAATGAGTCTTTTTATGGTTCGGCTCGAACTTCTCATCACGGATAATCCGTTTGACTTGAGGGATGATCTGCTCTTTCGGAAACACATCTCCCGAAAAGGTTAGGTCATCGGCATAACGGGTATAAGTCAACCCGTATTCCGCAGCCAACGCTGCGAGTTTCCTGTCCATTTCGTATCCCACAATATTACTTAAAGCCGGACTTGTAGGCGCTCCTTGCGGCAAATGCCTGTGCAGGCAACACAAAGCCCCCAGTACTTTCGACACATTCTCCGGATAACCTATTTTCTTAAATGTCTGCCTCACTCTCGGGCTTCGTATAGAGCCGAAGAAATCATGAATATCCATTTTCAACACATACCGCTTACCCAAATGAGGAGCAGCATTGTCCACCACAGACCGACCGCAGCGAAAACCGACGGCTGCCGGATGAACTATCGTCACCGATGATAAAATACGCGAATAAATAGTAGATTGGATAGCCTGCAAATCCTTGTCCGGAGCAGAAATCATACGATACCCTCCGCTTCTTTTTCTCATCCAAAACTCCTGATAATGCCCGGAAACATTGTTCAATATTTCTTCCAGGCGGTTCACTTCCACTCCTAACAGAGCAGCACACCAGATTACAGCCTCTTTTTCAAATCTCGGAGTATAGGGGGCCACCGGAGTAGTAACACCCATTGCATGACGAAGCCAGGATCCTCGCTCCCTTTTTGTTTTATCAACCTTTTCTTCTTTACCACCGCCTGTTGCTTTCCACCTTTTATACCCTTCTTGTCTCCTGCTCGAGGAAATCATTTTATAAATCAAAAAGCCGGTGATAATAAGTATCGTTATTAGAATTTTGTTCATTGTGCATCTGTATAAAACTAAGGAGAAGAGGATGAGTTATTTACTAAAATAAACTTAGGTATGTATACCTAGTAATTTATTTTCTAGGAAAATACCTGTGCTTATGAGGCGACTACACCTCTCTTGTGCTAAATTCTGCCCTCATCCTCTTCTACACAAAGGTAGAAAATAATTCCCGGATATCCAACCGGAACGCAGAAAACTATCGGTTAAACAACTCGAATGTAAACTTACAGCCTATCCCGCCAAACTTCCAGTTCTCGCTGCTCACAAAAACTCCGAGATCAAAGATATGCGTGCCAATGCCGTATCCCACTTCCAAATAAGGTTGAAGATGTGGCATGGAAAGGGCGCTGACATAGATCCGTTCATTTTGTACATAACGAGTATACTTCATCAAATGCCGCAGGACAAGGAACGGAGCCTCATACGTGAAATGTCCGCGTACATAACGGCGGGAGGAGTTGTACCAACGTCCGTCAAGCACCTGAAACACACCACCGATTTCATCATTCCACCCTACGGGAAGATTGTGACGTGAAAAGTTGACAAAGTCCACAAAATACAGTTCGTCCTGATTGGTGAATGCGCCGAATCCGAAGCGGTAATAGATATTACGCATCAGTCCCAAACGGATTTGATGTTGAAGGTCGAACTCTATCCTTTCATATTCCCCCGTACTTTTGAACACATCCTTTATACCCCGTTCGTAATCGACCGAGAAAGTCGGGCAGAAAGAACGGAGGTTTATCTTACGCTTTCCGTTCATGTAGTAATAAAGTCCCGGCGTCCATTCCACACGGATACGAGGGGCAAAACTGATATAGGTATTCTTGAACTTATCCATAAACTCGGGAGGCGGCATCGGATAGTCACCGGTAATAACAAAGCGGGAACGCTCCACTGCAGTTCTCTTGTGCGCCGAGAAACCGACACTTATATCCAGCCCGTTAGTAACTTCAACGCTATGGAAGAAATTGAAATATAAGTCCTTAAAATAATCCAGGTGAATCAGGTCGAAATTAAAGATACTGTCCGGCATGGCTTTCAGTTCATCCAACACTTTACTGCTATAAATACGGTTACCGTTACCCACATTCAGCCGGAAGAATCCCCGCTTTTGAGGCCAATACTCAAAGTCGGCATTCAGTCCCCAATAGAACTCTTTCCGGGTGAAGTTATACCCCAGGCGAGGGACAATGCGGAGCAACTTATCGCCCCTGAAAAGGCGGTTATACCGGAAGTCCTGCCGATAGGACAACCCATTGCTACCGCTATAACTGAACAAAAGCGGATTGATAAACGGAGAGAAACGGACACTTCCGATATTGGATAAATTGAATTTATAATCTTCCAACATCAAGTCACCCATTGTTCCCCAAAAAGCCTGGCTTTTCGTTTTTTTCTGACTGACCACGGTATCGTGTCTTAACTGGTAGTCCTGATACAGTTTCTTCTCATCGTCCGCCAACGGAATAGGACGAAGTATGGCAAAAGTCGAAGCGTCTGTTTTGTAGGCATTCGTATCGCACTGCAACGAGAAAGATTCTGACAGGTTATACTTCTTCTTTTCTTTCTTACGTGTTTTCTTCTCTTTCAGTTCGATCGACTTATAATCCAAAGAAGCCGTATAGGAGCCGTCAACCTTGTTTCCCAAAAACTTAAAGAGGGCCTCCACGTCATATCGAACCGGCAGAAACTCGTCTTTCTTGCCCACTTCTCCCATTTTAATCCAGCAAGTAAAGGTAATCAGTTCCGACCGTCCCGAGAAACGTATCTCCCGTACGCTCCACACATTACTGCTGACAATCATATAACCTCCTACCAACTGATCGCTTTTCGTTTTGGGGATAAAGCGTATCCGGTAGTCAAGGTTATTGGGGTCGCCCATTACACTATCTATCCGGTATTTATAAAATTTCTGTCCGTTCTTGGCAAGAGGTGACATCAGGCGTTCATCGTTCAAAAGCGAAGCCGAGTAGATATTTACACTAAAATATTCGAGCAACCCCGGCAATCCCCTGTTTCCTCTCACTGTACCTTGCGAGGCTTTTACTTTCTGGTCGTAGATATTGGGAGCCGTATAATGAAGGTCACTGTATGTTTCGAGCATATATTCACGCACCCCTTTCTGCAAACGGAACATGGAAGGTACGTAGCGGAGAATAAAATTCTTCTTCTGGATATCCATTCTACCCTTTATATATAGGTTCGCGCGATAATCGCTTACTATTGTCTCATACAAAGGGGCAAAAGTCATGACACGTTCGATAATGGAGTCAGCCGAGATCTCTGTACTGGTATAAGGATTCATTATATAATTGTTGGCTGTTCCCTTTGATATAAAAGAAAACAGGCATACTATGCATCCTATCAATATTTTAACTCTCAATCGTCGTATCTCCTTCATTAACGTAGGCAAATATAGAAAAGAATATCGAAAAGCAAAGGCAATGTGTCACTAAAAAGAGTTATCAATTAATAGTTGTTATCAGCTTATCTACTAACAACAAACTTCCTGTTGCCCAATAAAAAACTTGCTTTGAACCAACAGCAAACTTATAAAACTAAAGTTTCAATTGGTATCATCTCCTTCTATATTTTATAAAATACAAGAAAAAAGTCTACCTTCCCCACAAAAAGCAGGGGTATTTCTCAAAAAACACACTTATTTTCAAAAATACCCCTACAAAAACAGGGGTACTTTCAGAAAAAACATATAATTTTGCGCCCAGCAACCAATAAAAGTAGACTATTTATGTCAAAAATGCGTTTTTTTGCTCTACAAGAGCTTTCCAACCGGAAACCTTTGGAAGTGACCGCTCCTTCCAACAAACTCTCTGATTATTATGGTAGCCACGTGTTCGACCGCAAGAAGATGCAAGAGTATCTTCCCAAAGAAGCTTATAAAGCGGTAATCGACGCTATCGAAAAAGGTACACCTATCAACCGTGAAATAGCCGACCTGATTGCCAACGGCATGAAAAGCTGGGCGAAGTCGCTCAACGTTACTCACTACACACATTGGTTCCAACCCCTGACGGACGGAACAGCCGAAAAGCATGACGGCTTTATCGAGTTCGGTGAAGACGGTGAAGTCATCGAACGCTTCTCCGGCAAACTGCTTATCCAGCAGGAACCGGATGCTTCTTCTTTTCCCAACGGTGGCATCCGCAATACTTTCGAAGCTCGCGGCTATACGGCATGGGATGTTTCTTCTCCGGCATTCGTTGTAGACACAACTCTCTGTATTCCCACGATCTTTATTTCTTACACAGGCGAAGCACTGGATTACAAAACTCCATTGCTAAAAGCACTAGCTGCCGTAGACAAAGCTGCTACGGAAGTTTGCCAGCTATTCGACAAAAACATCACTCGTGTATATACAAACCTGGGCTGGGAACAGGAATATTTCCTTGTTGACTCCTCCTTATATAATGCACGTCCCGACCTCTGCCTGACAGGACGGACGCTTATGGGACATTCTTCCGCTAAAGATCAACAGTTGGAAGACCACTATTTCGGCTCTATCCCTCCACGCGTCACGGCATTTATGAAAGAACTCGAAATCGAATGCCACAAACTGGGTATTCCCGCCAAGACACGTCATAACGAGGTAGCACCCAACCAGTTCGAACTGGCTCCTATCTTCGAAAACTGTAATCTGGCAAACGACCACAACCAGCTTGTCATGGACTTGATGAAACGTATTGCTCGCAAGCATCACTTCAACGTGCTTCTGCACGAGAAACCTTATAGTGGCGTGAACGGTTCGGGCAAGCACAACAACTGGTCGCTTTGTACCGACACAGGCGTCAACCTGTTTGCACCGGGCAAGAATCCGAAAGGAAATATGCTATTCCTTACTTTCCTGGTAAACGTACTGATGATGGTATACAAGAACCAGGACCTGCTGCGTGCCTCCATCATGAGCGCCAGCAACAGCTACCGTTTGGGAGCCAACGAAGCTCCTCCCGCCATCATCTCCTCCTTCCTGGGCAAGCAGTTGAGCCAGGTGCTGGAACACATTGAAGAGAGTACCAAGGACGACCTCGTCAGCCTCAGCGGCAAGCAAGGCATGAAGCTGGACATCCCGCAGATTCCGGAACTGATGATAGACAATACCGACCGCAACCGCACCAGCCCGTTCGCCTTCACCGGCAACCGCTTCGAGTTCCGCGCCGTGGGTTCCGAGGCCAACTGCGCCAGTGCCATGATTGCGCTGAACTCCGCCCTTGCCGAGCAGTTGGTGGAATTCAAGAAAGATGTGGACGAACTGATTGAAAAGGGGGAGCCGAAAATCTCCGCCATCCTCGAAGTCATCCGCCGGTACATCAAAGTCTGCAAACCCATCCACTTTGACGGCAACGGTTACAGCGACGAATGGAAAGCCGAAGCAGCCCGCCGCGGTCTGGACTGCGAGACAAGTGTTCCCGTCATTTTCGACAACTACCTGAAACCGGAGAGCATCCGGATGTTCGAGTCCATCGGTGTTATGACGAAGAAGGAACTGGAAGCCCGCAACGAGGTGAAATGGGAAATGTATACCAAGAAAATACAGATTGAAGCCCGCGTGCTCGGAGATTTGGCCATGAACCACATCATCCCCGTAGCCACCCAATATCAGACCGATTTGGTGGACAACGTCTACAAGATGAAAGACCTGTTCCCCGCAGAGAAGGCTGCAAAACTGTCTGCCAAGAACCTGGAACTCATCGAAGAGATTGCCGACCGTACCGCCTTCATCAAGGAGCATGTAGATGCCATGATCGAGGCGCGCAAAGTGGCCAACAGAATTGAGAGTGAACGTGAAAAAGCCATCGCCTACCACGACAACATCGTACCGATGATGGAGGAAATCCGTTACCACATCGACAAGCTGGAACTCATCGTCGACAATCAGATGTGGACGTTGCCCAAATATCGCGAGTTACTGTTTATAAGATGAAAAATGAAGGATGAAGGATGAATCCTTAATCCCTATCTCATTCTTTTGTTGGTTGTTTTAAGTTTGCAGGGGGGAGAGGTGCCGCGAGGCAGTTCTCTCTCTTTTTTTCGTCCATGCCAACTGTTGGCGGTAAGCGGGAAATAACCTATCTTTGCCCGTCAGATAAAACAATCCTGTCATCATGAAGAATTTACGTAACTACTATGCAGCGTTCCTGCTGTTTGCCTTGCTGTTCGTTGCGGCTGCCGCCCCGGCACAAACCGATTTGCAGCAAAAACTGGGGCAGATTTCTGCCATTACGGAAACCCGTCCGTTGGAGTCCACCCGGTTCTCCGAGAAGTATGTAACCTATTTCACCCAGCCGTTGGACCACCGTCGTCCCGAAAAGGGCAGTTTCCGCCAGCGTGTGATTGTCTCCCACGTCGGCTTCGACCGTCCCACGGTGATTGTAACCGAAGGCTATGGAGCCGCCTATGCCCTCAACCCCAAGTATCGCGAGGAACTTTCAGAGTTGCTCGATGCCAACATGATTTTTGTGGAATACCGTTATTTCCTGGAATCCACCCCTGAGCCCAAAGACTGGCAATACCTCACCGCCGAGAATTCTGCCGACGACCTGCACGCCGTCCGCAACGCCTTTAAAAGCATCTATCCCGGCAAATGGATTGCGACCGGCATCAGCAAGGGCGGGCAGACTACCCTGCTCTACCGCACGTTCTATCCGGACGATGTGGATATTTCCGTGCCATACGTAGCTCCGCTCTGCTACGGGGTGGAAGACGGACGCCACGAGCCTTTCCTCAGGAAAGTGTCTACTCCGGAGGACCGCAATCGGATTGAGGACTTCCAGTTGGAAGTGTTGAAACGGAAAGCCGCACTGCTCCCCCGCTTTGAGAAATATTGCGATGAAAAAGGACTCAAGTTCCGTGCGCCCGTTGAAGAGATATACGACTATTGCGTGCTGGAGTATTCTTTTGCCCTTTGGCAGTGGGGAACTCCCGTCAGCAGCATCCCTGCCACCACGGCCTCGGACGATGAGATATTTGCCCATCTGCTCGGTATCAGTAATCCCGACTACTTCATTGCCGACAGTCCCACAGCCTCGTTCTTCGTGCAGGCCGCCCGCGAGCTGGGCTATTACGGCTACGATACGAAGCCTTTCAAGAAGTATCTTTCCATCCAATCGAGCAAGGATTACCTGCACCGCCTCATGCTCCCCGAAGAGCTGAAAGACATGCCCTTCGACAAGACCCTAAGCAAGAAAATCACGAAGTTCCTGAAAGAGAATGACCCGAAAATGATATTCATCTACGGACAGAACGACCCGTGGACGGCTGCCGGAGTGACCTGGCTGAAAGGAAAGAAAAACATCCATGTATTCGTAGAGCCCGGCGGAAGCCATCGGGCACGCATCGGCACACTGCCCGAAGAGGAAAAGAAGCAAGTGATGGAGCTGATAAATGAATGGTTGAAACAATAAAAACGGATGGTCCGTGTGGCATGAACAGACCATCCGTTTACTCCTGACAGACCATCTGTTCAACCTCAACAGATGGTCTGTTTTTTTATTCTATAATTTGTGCATCCTCAATATCGTCCACTGCCTTTACTGAAGCATCCGGTGTCTTCGGGCGGCGACGCGTAAACTTGAACCAGTTCAGCAGTTCCGAAGCCGCATAGACCAGACTGCTGATGCCGATAATGATAAATGCCGTGGAGCGTACTCCCGTAGGATTGAACAGCGCAACCAGGCCGGCAAGCAGAATCAATACCGGAACCACATAAAAACCTCCCGGTACCGGCATCCAGCGACGGGCAGCGGAAAGCGAGGCAATCTGTTGCACTCCTCCCATCACCAGGATAAATCCCAATACAAATGTCAGCAAATCGGCAAAGAAACCGGGCATGATAATCAGCCACAAGCCAAACAGCAGGCTGCCCACTCCCTCGATAGGGAAACGGCTGCGCATCTCCGTGCTCTGTGCAAAGTAGCCTATGATGCTGACAAGCGAAGGCACCAGGAAAATGACACCTATCGTAATCACAAAGTAATCACCGGCCTGGTCGGGAAACATCACCAGCACCAAACCGATAACCAGCGCACATATAGCACGCAAAAATGAATAACTTAATCCTTTCATGAGTCTATGTTTTTTTGCGAAGATACATCTTTATCCGAATAACTCCACACGAAAATCCCGAAAAATCAGTTTACATTCAGCCAGGCATTCATATCTTCGGCCACAAAAAGCCAGTATAATAACAACAGTACAGCAATAACCACGCCTATGGCAACTAAATGTTTTCTATTCATAGTTTGTTCCTTTCTTTTTTTGAATGAATATTCGTTTTTACTACACTTATAAGAACAATATTTCAAGAAAAATGTTCTTATCCAGAAAAAAAGTCATATTTATTTTGGCAGTTAAAACAAAGTGCTTATATTTGTCGCGAAAACGAAGACAGGCTGCACCTCAGCATAAAAAATGAACAAGTTCATTTTATTATACATTCGGTTTGCACTGTCTTTGCCCCCGATAAAACAAAAAAAGTCAATGAAAACAATGTTAGTAAATACATATTGGTGGTGGCACCCGTTACAACTCCGACAGTCGTAAGGGAGCAGCGCTCGTATGTATATATGTAATATATAGTAAAAAACAAAAAGAGCCCTGTCGCACCAAGCGACGGGGCTTTTTTCGTTTAAGCAATAATGCGTTTTGATTTCTGAAATAGTAAATAGTAAATCGTCAAATAGTAAATAACATGATGAATTTCTTAGTTGACAAAGAAGGTTATTACGGAGAGTTCGGCGGGGCATACGTTCCCGAAATCCTCCACAAATGTGTAGAAGAGTTGCAGAACACCTACCTCAAGGTGCTGCAAAGTGAGGACTTCAAGCGTGAATACGACCAGTTGCTGCGCGACTACGTGGGACGCCCTTCCCCACTCTACTTGGCACACCGCTTGTCCGAGAAGTACGGTTGCCGGATTTACCTCAAGCGTGAAGACCTGAACCACACCGGTGCCCACAAAATCAACAACAGCATCGGGCAGGTGTTGCTGGCACGCCGCATGGGCAAGCGCCGCATCATCGCCGAAACCGGAGCCGGACAGCACGGTGTGGCCACAGCCACCGTCTGCGCCTTGATGAACATGGAATGCATCGTCTACATGGGTAAGACCGACGTAGAGCGCCAGCGCGTCAATGTGGAGAAGATGAAGATGCTCGGCGCCACCGTCGTTCCCGTCACCAGTGGTAATATGACGTTGAAGGACGCCACCAACGAAGCCATCCGCGACTGGTGCTGCCATCCGTCGGACACCTACTACGTGATAGGTTCCACCGTCGGCCCGCATCCGTACCCCGACATGGTGGCACGCCTGCAGTCTGTCATCAGCGAAGAAATAAGGAAGCAGCTCCTTGAACACGAGGGACGCGAATGCCCCGACTACCTCATCGCCTGCGTAGGCGGAGGAAGCAATGCAGCCGGCACCATCTATCACTACGTCAACGACCCGCACGTGCAAATCGTCCTCGCCGAAGCCGGAGGAAAAGGCATTGAAACGGGAATGACAGCCGCCACCATCGCCCTCGGCAAGATGGGCATCATCCACGGCTCGCGCACCTACGTCATCCAGAACGAGGACGGACAGATAGAAGAGCCCTATTCCATCTCTGCCGGACTGGACTATCCGGGCATCGGCCCCATGCACGCCAACCTTGCCAAGCAGAAACGTGCCATCGTCCTCGCCGTCAACGACGATGAAGCCATCCGCGCCGCCTACGAACTGACCCGGCTCGAGGGCATCATCCCCGCATTGGAAAGTGCCCACGCACTGGGTGCGCTGGAGAAGATGAGGTTCAAGCCGACGGACGTGGTGGTGCTGACGGTGTCGGGACGGGGGGATAAGGATATAGAGACGTATTTGAGTGATGAGTTATAAGTGATAAGTGATGAGCTATTTGAAAATACGAGATGCAATGAAATAAAATACAAGATACAATGAAACAATATGATTATAAAACAATCAGCCGCACCATGCTCGGTGACTTGCATACGCCGGTGAGCACGTATCTGAAGGTGCGTGACATCTTTCCGCAGAGCGCACTTATGGAGAGTTCCGACTATCACGGCAGTGAGAACAACCGTTCGTTCATCGCTCTGTGTCCGCTGGCAAGTGTCAGCATAGACCACGGCACGGCTATCTTCCGCCTGCCGGACGACAGCCGCGAAGAGCATCCCATAACCGATGCATACCGGGTGGAGAATGCCTTGAACGATTTCCGCGCCCGCTTCCGCGTGGAAGGCGAATACAGCAATTACTGCGGACTCTACGGATACACCTCCTTCAATGCTGTCCGCTACTTCGAGAATATCCCCGTGAAGGACAGCCGCGAAGCTACCAACGATGCGCCGGACATGCTGTACATATTATATAAGTACCTCATCGTCTTCAACGACTTCAAGAATGAGATGCTGCTCCTCGAGATGCTGGCGCCCGGCGAAACCAGCGAACTGGACCAGGTACAGAAGGCCATCCATAACCGTAACTACACCGCCTACGATTTCCGCGCCATCGGCCCCACCACCTCTCCGCTTACGGACGAGGAGCACAAGGCGAATATCCGCCGGGGCATCGCCCACTGTCTGCGCGGCGACGTTTTCCAGATAGTCCTCTCCCGCCGTTTCGAGCAGCGTTTCACGGGCGATGACTTCAAGCTCTACCGTGCCCTGCGCAGTATCAACCCTTCGCCCTATCTGTTCTATTTCGACTTCGGAGGATTTCGTATCTTCGGCTCGTCCCCCGAAACCCATTGCCGCATCGAAGGCCGCCATGCCTACATCGACCCCATTGCCGGAACCACGAAGCGCACCGGCGATGCAGAGCAGGACGCCCTCAATGCCCGGTACCTGCACGACGACCCCAAAGAGAACGCCGAACACGTGATGCTGGTGGACCTTGCCCGCAACGACCTCTCCCGCAATTGCCACGATGTAAAGGTGGATTTCTATAAGGAGATGCAGTATTACAGCCATGTCATCCACCTCGTCAGCCGTGTCAGCGGAACGCTCCGCGAAGAGGCCGACCCCGTCAAGGCCTTCATCGACACCTTTCCTGCCGGTACCCTGAGCGGCGCCCCGAAAGTACGCGCCATGCAGCTCATCAGCCGGCTGGAACCGCACAACCGTGGAGCCTACGGCGGCTGCATCGGTTTCATCGGACTGAACGGCTCGCTGAACCAGGCGATTACGATTCGTACTTTTGTCAGCCGCAACGGTGTCCTCTGGTTCCAGGCAGGCGGCGGCATCGTAGCCAAGAGCAACGACGAGTACGAACTGCAAGAGGTGAACAACAAGCTCGGCGCACTGAAAAAAGCGATTGAGATGGCAGAGAAAATGTGAGTTCATGTACCATGTATAATGTACAAAGTACAATTTGCCATGCGGCGTACATTGCGCAGCTAAATGGTACATTGTACATTGTAAATAGTAAATAAATAGATGAAAACAGTTATCATAGACAATTACGACTCCTTCACCTACAACCTTGCCCATCTGGTGAAAGAGCTTGGCGCAGAAGTGGATGTGCTGCGCAACGATAAATTCCGGCTCGAAGAATTGGAGCCATACGATAAAATCATCCTCTCACCCGGCCCCGGTGTCCCCGAGGAAGCCGGACTGTTGCTGGATGTCATCCGCACCTATGCCGGACGGAAACCCATACTCGGTGTCTGTCTGGGCGAACAAGCCATCGGACAAGCGTTCGGTGGAAAGCTGGTCAATCTGGAAGAGGTGTTCCATGGGGTACAGACGGAGATAAGGAGGAAGGAGGAAAGACTAGGGACAAGGGATGAAGGATTAGGGGGAAAGGATTATGAAGGTATTTCTCTCGAAGAAGACTATATCTTCTGCGGTTTACCCAATAGGATTCCCGTCGGACGATACCACTCCTGGGTAGTGGACACGAAGGAGTTTCCCGACGAACTTGCCATCACCGCCATCAGCCCCGAAGGACAAATCATGGCGCTGAAACATCGAGAATATGACATACACGGTATCCAGTTCCACCCGGAATCCGTACTGACACCCGACGGGAAAACAATCGTAAAAAACTGGCTTTTCAAATGAGGCGTTTCATCGTCCGGAATGCCACACTTCATCAAGCCAAATGCCACACTTTGTCAGACAAAATGCCACACTTCGTCCCTGCTGACATGTAGCATTCCGGACGGTAACATGTGGCATTCCGGAAGCAAATGAACGGTATTTCAAACAAGAACAGAGTAACTCAAATAGTAAATAGTAAATCGTCAAATAGTAAATAGAATCGATTGTCAAATAGTAAATATCAAGATGAAAGCAATACTCACCCGTCTCTTCAACCACGAAGAGCTTACGTCGGAGGAAACCAAACAAATCCTCCTCAACATCACCAAGGAAATGTATCCTGAGGCGCAGATAGCAGCCCTGCTCACTGCCTTCCAGATGCGAAGCATCACTGTGGACGAGCTTATCGGTTTCCGCGAAGCACTGATGGAGACACGCCTTCCCATCGACTTCGCCCCCTATCGCCCCATCGACATTGTAGGTACGGGCGGCGACGGAAAGAACACCTTCAACATCTCCACCTGCGCTTGCTTCGTGGTGGCGGGAGCCGGCTACAAGGTTGCCAAGCACGGCAACTACGGAGCCACTTCCGTGAGCGGAGCCAGCAATGTCATCGAGCAGCACGGCGTACGCTTCACCAACAACCCCGACACGCTGAAACGCAGCATGGAGGAGTGCAACATCGCCTACCTTCATGCCCAGCTTTTCAATCCGGCGATGAAGTTTGTCGGTCCCGTACGCAAGACGTTGGGAGTGCGCACCTTGTTCAATCTGCTCGGCCCGTTGGTGAATCCATGCTGCCCGGCATATCAGCTGCTCGGTGTGGCAGACCTCTCGCAGATGCGCCTATACACCAACGTATTCTATAAGCTCGGCATTGACTTTGCCGTGGTCAACAGCCTCGACAGCTACGACGAAATCTCCCTGACGGACGAGTTCAAGGTGATGACC
>OLVX01001525.1_pt1 | contig 19369 bp, 18 predicted proteins | sample 1673271 | NCBI WGS metagenome assembly OLVX01 (sample SAMEA3178939, study PRJEB25190) | human gut metagenome | biome: human gut; feature: human-associated habitat; material: faeces | place: Austria | collected 2013
GAATCGGCAACTATGAAACATAAAAATTAGTGTTGTAAATCGTAATAAATGGAATAGGAGAGTCGGTATGCCAAGTCAAATCCCCGGCGAGGGCAATTATAATTTTATAGATTTATTTGCAGGAGCCGGAGGACTTTCTGAAGGCTTTATACAGGCGGGATTTAATCCCATTGCTCATGTTGAAATGAATCAATTTGCTGCTCAGACACTAGTTACTCGGAGTGCATATTACTATCTAAAGCAGACTAACCAGCTAAATACATACTATAGGTATTTGCGTGGAGAAATCAAACACGATGATTTTGTGAAGTTAATTCCCAATCGAATTGCAAAAACAGTAATTTGTGAAACAATGGACGATGACACACTTCCGGAAATCTTCAAAACGATAGATGGTATTATGAAGATTCGCAATATCCAAAGTGTGGATGTTGTTATTGGTGGACCTCCTTGCCAAGCTTATTCGTTAGTGGGGCGAGCTCAGAGCAGTCACATGAACCATCCAATGTCTGAAGATCCAAGAAATGATCTTTACAAGTTATATGCTCGTTTTTTGAAAAGATATCAGCCCAGAATGTTTGTATTTGAAAATGTTATGGGCATATCCTCTGCAAATGAAGGTGCTACTTTTAAGAATCTGAAGAAGTATCTTCGAAGGGTAGGCTATGAAATTGAATGGCGTGAGCAGAACTCAAAGGATTTTGGAGTTTTACAAAGCCGACGTAGAATGATAATTGTTGGCTGGCTGAAAAACAGCGGATTAGCTTATCCTGAGTTTGTGAAGAAAGAAACAGAGTTTACTGTTAATGATTTATTAGCTGATCTTCCTAAGCTCAAGCCAGGGCTTGGTTCGACGAAATATCGAACCAAAACTTGGAGTCGATGTGTGGAAGAAATGGGAATACGTACTCCGGACGATGTTCTCACACTACATATTAGTAGGCCAAATAAAGAGCGTGATATTGAAATCTATAAACGTGCCATAGAACTATGGAATGATGGTCATAAGCGTCTTAATTACAATGACTTACCAGAAGAGTTGAAAACTCATAAGAATCGTCATTCATTTGTAGATCGATTTAAAGTGGTTGAAGGAGATGCGACCTGTTGTCATACTGTTCTGGCACACCTTTCTAAGGATGGACATTATTTTATTCATCCAGATATAGAGCAACACCGCTCTATTACAGTGAGAGAAGCTGCGCGTATTCAATCTTTCCCTGATAGCTATTTCTTTGAGGGACCAAGAACAGCACAATTTGTCCAAGTTGGAAACGCTGTACCACCTCTTATGGCAAAAGGAATTGCGTTAGGCATAGCTAAACAACTGGAGCAAAGACAGGAGTAATAGCAATGGAGAACAACTTACTTTTAGAACAATACGGTAAATTCAAAAAGGCTGAGCTGGAATCTTCGCCTTTCAGTTGCCTGCTGAAAACAAATATTGAAATCAATCCCCATCAAATTAATGCCTTTTGCGCTGCGATTCAGGCGCTAAAGACTGGGGGTATTGTTCTTGCTGATGAAGTTGGTCTCGGAAAAACTATAGAAGCTGGTTTGACGCTTAAATATGTAATAGCCTCTGGGGCGAAACATGTTTTGATAGCTCTTCCAGCAACTCTCCGAAAGCAATGGGAAATCGAATTAGAAGAGAAATTTGGTTTGAAATCAACTATTTTAGATCGCCTTACTGTTGAAAGTGCGCCTGTCGATTGGAAAACGTGGTTGGAAGACAAAAATAAAGTAAGAATTGTTATTACATCTTATGATTATTCTTCTAAACTCATGAAGCGCTTTCCGGGAGTGAAATGGGATTTAATTATAATTGATGAGGCTCATAACCTGCGTAACGTGTTTCACGGCACGAAACGGGCTAAAAGGCTTTATGAACTGTCTCAAGGAATTCCAAAGCTCCTTTTAACCGCTACTCCTCTGCAAAACTCCCTATCTGATCTTCACGGATTGATTTCGTTTATTGATCCGCGAATTTTTGGGAGTGAGAAGGTTTTTAGCAAGCGGTTCATTGAAGGACAAGATTACACTGAGCTCAAGAGAGAGCTTGCGCCTGTTCTATATCGAACTCTGAGACGCGATGTTGGGAAATACATGGACTTCAAAAAAAGAGAATGTCGAACTATTGACTTTTCACTCTCCCCAGATGAAGTTGAACTGTATATGCGGGTCAACAACTTTCTAAAAAAGGATATGTTGTATTCGATTCCAAATGCCAACAAAGGTTTGATTGTGCTGGTTATTCGTAAGCTGCTAGCATCGTCAAGCTATGCTTTAATCGAGACTTTTGAAGTATTAAGAAAACGGCTTGAAAAACTCTACGAGGGTACAAAATCCGCAAATGCGCAGGATGGCTTTGACTTGTTCTGGGATTTCGTTGAAGATGAGATTGATGAGACTGGCTTTGAAGAAGTTGACGATGAGGATACCATCTTTCAGAAGCAGTTGATACAAGCAGAAATGGATGAGGTTGATGCCATTATTGGCACAGCAAGTCGTATTACAAGCAACGCAAAAATAAAGGCTCTGAAAACTGCAATCCATACGGCCTTCGATTACCAAGAAAAGCATGGCATCTCACAAAAGGTCGTTGTGTTCACCGAATCTAAAAGAACGCAGAAGTATATTGCATCCGAGCTTCGAAAAGACGGCTTTGATGAGGACGATATTCTTTTATTTAACGGAGATTTTAACGATACAATGACAAAGGAAATCTATCGGGCATGGCAGGTTAAAAATTTTGGAAAGGTAAATTATGGACGGAGTGTTGAGTACAAACACGCAATCGTAGATTATTTCAAGGAGCATTCCAAGATTCTTGTTGTGACTGACGCTGGCTCCGAAGGGTTGAACCTGCAGTTCTGCAATACGGTCATCAACTACGACTTGCCGTGGAATCCGCAGAAAATCGAGCAGAGAATTGGCCGTTGCCACCGTTATGGTCAGAAGTATGATGTCGTAGCGATCAATCTTTTGAACACTGGTAACGAAGCAGATCGCCGTGTCTACGAGATCCTTTCAAAAAAATTTGAGCTGTTTGAGGGTGTATTTGGGGCATCTGATATCGCCTTAGGTGCATTAGAATCAGGCACTAGTTTTGAAAGGACGATTCTCGAAATCTATCAGCACTGTGATACTAGAGCTGAGTTCAAAAAAGCTTTTGACAAGTTGGATCGTCAACTTGATGCAAAACGCAATAAAAAAGCAGTACAACTGCGCTCGATTCTGATGACTGAGAGTGATGAGGCCAAAGGTGCGGCACTCGAGAAGACGAAAATGGATATAGACCGGTATCTTCAAGACGTTGACTATTGGTCTCAGGTGGCTGAGCCGGAGGTTGAAGGCAAAATCTGCTACTGGAAAGTTGACAACTGGGGTGAGCAAACATTTGGTTCCCATGGCACTTTGTTCGTAGGGGCATTCTGTAAGTCAAATTGTCAGATGTTATTTCCAGTTTTGCTTCTTTGCGATGAGCAAGGCAGATACATTGAGTTTACAGAAGATGACATCGTTAAAGCTCTTGAATCAGTGGATGATGGTGATGTCCGATATTTCAAGCCAACTGATGAAGAGATGGCTTCCTATGAGCGTATTTATGATACACTGGTTCAAGAAATGCTGGCTAAGTATCAGGCCAGCTGCAAACCTGTGGTGGAGTATAATAAGCGTAAGGTTGAAAACTGGGCCGATATTCAAAGAGAGCAGCTGAACATTCAGATTTCTGAGCTGAATGCGGAAATTGAGGATCTGACAGCCCAAGCCGCGGCAGCAAAAGAGTTTCTGCAGAAAGTAGATATTCGCAAAAAAGTGGATGAGAAACGGAAGCAACTACAAAAGGTTCAAACCGCGTTCCATCAGAAGGTTTCGGCGATTCAGGCAGAAGCCGAAAAAGAAATCGCTGAATTCAATCAGCAATTCGACATAAATCCGGTATTGCTTGTCAATGTCGTGCTGAAGTTCTAACAGATAAGGAGACGCGGGTATGGAACATAAAGGAAAACTGGAACTAACTTGGGTCGGCAAATATGATGATAAGGTAATCGAACCTCGTATTCTGATAGAGGATTGTGAGAAATCGTATGGAGACCCTCGAAGTGAGAATATGCTGATTCATGGAGATAATTTGATTGCGCTGCAAGCACTTCAACAAGATTTCCACGGCTCGTTTAAGTGTATATATATTGATCCGCCCTATAATACAGGTAGTGCTTTTGAACATTACGATGACAACTTGGAGCACAGCATCTGGTTGAGCCTAATGCGAAAAAGACTAATTCTTCTTAGAGAGTTGCTTAGTGAGGAATGAACAATATGGATTCAGATTGATGATGAAGAGCAAGCGTATTTGAAAGTTCTCTGTGATGAAGTTTTTGGACGAGGAAACTTTGTGAATATGGTTTCCGTCAACATGAAGAATATTGCTGGAGCATCTGGTGGTGGAGAGGATAAACGCCTGAAGAAAAACTGTGAGTACATTCTCATATATGCAAAGGACTATTCACTGTTGCCACTTTTCAATGGCCCCTATGTATATACTGAAATGTCTGAACTTATACAACAGTACATTGATGAAGGGAAAAGTTGGAAATACACTTCTGTGTTGATCGACCCAGGCGAAAAAGAATATATTGGATCGACTGTAGACGGGGCTGGTAACGAAATTAAGATCTATCGACGCATTGGGGTACAAACTATGTCTATCAACCAAGTTGCAAAAAAGGAGGGACTTACCACCAAGGAGGCTTATAGAAAGTATGGAATTAATGTTTTCAGAACGACAAATGCGCAAACTTCGATAAGAACCAGAATCATCGAGTATAGAAAAGAAAACAATATTCACGATCAGTACCTTTCGATAGAGTATATCCCACGCACAGGGAAAAACAAAGGTACGGTGTATGAACAGTTCTATAAAGATGATGGTTGCAACTTGTTTGTTTGGTTGAGAGATACATCGGAGGTAATTGACGGCGAACTATTCAAGAAAGACCTGCAAGGAACATACTGGGATATGAATGCTTGGATGAAGAATCTTACCAAGGAAGGCTCTGTTGAATTTGGAAACGGAAAGAAGCCTGAACAGTTAATCAGACAAATCTTTGAAATGACTACGGAACCGGGCGATTGGGTTCTGGATTCTTTCTTGGGTTCTGGAACGACAGCTGCCGTTGCTACCAAGATGGGACGGAAATGGGTTGGAATTGAGCTTGGGAATCATGCTTATACCCATTGTAAGGTTCGCCTCGATAGAATTATAGACGGTGAGGATGCCGGGGGTATAACAAAGGCTGTAAGCTGGGAAGGTGGAAGTGGATATCATTTTTATGAACTTGCACCAAGCCTTCTTGTTAAGAGTGTGAGTTTGCCAATTTATCAGATCAACCCTGAATATACCTTTGAAATGCTGTGTGAGGCTATTTGCAAAATTGAAGGCTTTAAGTATAAGCCTGACGGTGTGTACCACGGATACTCCTCTGAAAAGCGGTTTATTCACATTACAAAGGAATTTGTGAATGGAGAATATATTCGTTCTATTGCCGCTACTTTGAGAGAAGATCAGTCTCTGTTGGTGTACAGCACTAAGGTGCAGTCTGATCTGAGACTGCCGGATAATATTGAGGTTAAACGAATCCCGAAAGATCTTCTGGAGAAATGTACTTTTGAAAGTGAGGTGCGATAAATGGCTGATATTGTAACGAAAATTGGATACGCCATGAGCTTGCGTACCCCGCAGCAGGAGGCTCTTTCCTATCTGGATGCGATTAGCACTCACTGTGATTATCAGAAGGATAGCAAGGCCTATATTGAAGATGTTGCGACGGAATACTGTGAGAAGCAGCGCAAGATCAAAGTAGATGATAAATTTGATTTTCCTTCGTTCTGCTACGCAATGGCAACTGGTATCGGCAAGACTCGCCTTATGGGCGCTTGCATCTACTACCTTTACAAGACGAAAGGATATCGTCACTTCTTTATTCTGGCACCAGGTAACACAATCTACGAGAAGCTGAGAAAAGAATCGAATCCCAATCATCCGAAGTATATCTTTAAGGGATTGGAATCTGAAATGGGGCGTCCGAAGGTTTATGACGGCGAAAACTATGATACCTACCCTGTCAGATATGAGCAGATGCGTCTTCAGTTTGAAAAGAGTTCTGATATCGAGCTGTTTATCTTCAATATTGGCAAAATCTTTAACAGTAAGACGGATTCTCAGTTTAATTTTCATAAGTTTAAGGAAACACTGGGAATGTCCTTTTCAGAGGTTCTTTCCAGCTTTGATGACCTTGTAATCTGCATGGATGAGGCACATCGGTACTATGCACCTGCATCCATGAAGGCAATTAACTACTTGAAGCCTGTACTTGGATTGGAGTTTACAGCAACACCGAAATACACCAACAATGTCATCTATGCCTACGACTTGGCAAGAGGTGCTGTAGAAGGCTATTTGAAAACCCCTGTTGTGATGGACACCGCTCAATATACGGATTCACCACTTCACGGCTGGCATACAGCAAGCGCATCTGTGCCACCGAAGGCACGTAGGCACTCTGCCCGTATCGCCACAGGTCAAACACCTGCTCAGCCATTGGCGAAGCAGTTTCCGTAGTCTCATACAAGGCAAACGTATTCTCATTGCCGTCCAAAGCCGCCAAGTCAGCCGATGTGCCTTGTGCAATTCCGATGCTGTCTGCAAAGGCTTCCGGCGCAAGGTCATGCAGATAGACTGCATATCCGTTTCCTGCTACTGTTTCATCCCGGTTCAGGTGGAACACCACGGCAATGGCCTCCTTTCCCGATTGGTTGTAATCCTCATAGCTCATTACCTTACCGTCCGTACAAAGGATATAACCCACCTTTATACCGGTGTCCGGGAAATCCCGGTGTTCATCACAAGCCGCCAACCCCAACATAGTGGCCAGCATCATCCCTAAGGCCATTCTCCCTGGTCTCATTCCTTTCCCTACCTTATTATATATAGCTTTTGCCATTCCTCCGATTCGTATCTCCATTCCATTCATGTTCTATATCTTATTTATCATTATCCGTATTCATTATTTATCCCTGCCATTATTCATTATCGTGTCAGGCAGCCGGTTCTTCATTCCTCATTCTTAATTCTTTATTTCACCGGCAGCTTCACCCCGATAACCACTCCCGTGCGAAACAAATCCTCCCCGCCAATCATCAGGTCGCTTTTCACCTGCCAGTACACCTGCCACCCCTTGCGCAAGGAGTAGCTATGCTCATATCCTGCGTGTACGCCGCCCACTACGCCGTGTCGGTCAGAGCCGAGCGAACCGCCTATGCGCAGGTTGCCGTGGTGGTTGCGCCCTCGTGTCACGCAAGGCTTGTAGGCTACGCCCAAGCCCCACGTGTTGTAGTTGCTCCAAAACGACTTCGGGCATACGTGGCCGCATGAAGCGCATTCGTCCCACTTCAGATACACATTCCCGAAATACTCCCAAGCGTTATGGTAGCGTGTCTCACACTCGTAAGCCACCGTCAAGTCCATGCCTCGTTCATACAGGAAACCGGTGCCCACCTGCAACCTCCCCCTATGGTCGTCCGCAAATCCCGGAACACAAGTGGTAAACAGGATTACCACTGCCGCAAATATCCTTTTCATGTAAAAACTCTTCATTCTTAATTCCTCATTCTTCATTAAGTAAGACTTCATTAAAACTGTCCGCACCCAGCACATCCTCATAGTCGATGTTCAGCGAGATATTGCGCCCCGAAATCTGCTTTTCGCTCAGTTCAATGGTCAGCACCTTGTCATTGGGGAAGGTCATTTTCCGTATTACCACGATGTTACGGTAGCCGTGCAGGAACGATTTACCCTGTTCCAGCATCATTTCCGGTTGCAGTTCTATCACTTGCGCATTGGTGGCTTTCGACACCTTCTTGTCGGCGAGTTTTACCCGTATCTCATCTATGTCGAAGCGGATGCGTGCACGGTTCTCTATCGAGAAGTCAAGGAAGAAGTAGTCGCCTACGGTATAAATGTTGTTCAGCCGCATGGTCATACGGTGTTGCTTGCAGCTTACGTTTCGGTATCTCGCCGGGGAAGTCCATATCCTACGGGCAAACCGGTACATATCCTCCGTGGAGAGCGACACTGCCGGGTTATGGTAAGCCGTGGTCTCTGTGGCATGTATCTCTTTGTCTGTTACCGCTTCCGTTAGTCGGGTAGTATAAACCAGTGCGTATTGCGTGCGGTAGCGTTCCGTCACGATGGTCACAATGGCAAGAACCTCGCCATCTTCGTGTCCTGCCTCTTTGGGTTTCAGCCGGATAGTATTGTTGATAGGCTGGTCTCCGGCAACCTTATCCGTGGAAATATCCACGAAGCGCACCGGCTCGGTAGCTGTTATCACCGTTGTCACCTGTTCATTCACTGTCAGTTGTTCCATTTCCTCATACGTGGTCTGTGCCGTCAGCGGACAAACCGCCAATACCCCGGCCACTAGACCCAAAAGTCTATTACGCATTTCTTTTATTCCTCTATTGATATTCATGCTATGTTGTTTTTTAATTCCCTATTTTTGAAATTCTTCATTCTTAATTCTTCATTTTCTTTTCTCCCTGCCATTCACCAGATACACGAACGTGCCGTATTTCAGTTTGGCCTTGTTCTTCTTCACCGCCTTCGATAAGGCGTTGCTTGTCCGTTGGTAAGCGTTCTGTATGGCCTGCATCCCCCATTGGGAGAAAGCGTTGCCCGATGTGCCGTTATTGATGCTCATCGTGCTGTTCATGGCGTTGGAAGCCACGTCCTGCGCTGTTTCCCGGAAAGTGCTGCCCGGCACGTACAGCCCTTCCAGCCCGTCCGTATCATAGAGCGACAGGCTTACCTTCACCAGCTCATCGTCCACCAGTATGCTTTTCACGCTGCCTTTCACCCGTTGGTTGCCGAAGCCGCTCATCGTGGCATAGAGGTACGAGCCTTTGGGCACTACTGTCTCGTTGATTTCCACATCATCGAGCAGGCGGAGCCGTACACGTGAGCCGTCCACCGCCTTAATGTTCTCGTCAATGATTGCCTTTATCAGCTTGGGTTCAGGCGCGTTCTCCGCAAGGGTGTGAAAGTAGTCGGAGGAAGTCTTGATTTTCTTCACCACCTGACCGGTCTCCGCATCATCGGCAATCTCATGCACGATGTTGTCGTTCACTTCCACATTTCTGTCCGTCACCGTTCCTGTCGTCATCGGTCTGGAAACGGATGTGTCAGTATTATCCGGTGTAGGTTCCAATCCTTTTCGACCCTGCAACCTCACTTCGGCAAGAGCCTTGTCCAGTTCCGCCAACGCTTCCTTGTGCCGTTGTTCGCTTCGGGCAATGCGCCCGTCCTCGTCGGGCAAGGGTAGAGAAACGGTGTCATTGTTCATTGCCTCGCCTTTTTCGGCGCTTTTTCGCAAGCGTTCCTGCATCTCACGCAGCCGCTCCAGTTCTTCCGTCCGCTTGTCCGCTTCCATGTCGAGCAGGGCGAGGTCGTCTTCCGTATATTTGGATTCGTATGCTTCTTTGTCATCTTCATTGTTGTTGCGTTCTATATTCTCCACGGCGGAAAAGTCCTGTATCCTGCCGTATGATTTCACCATGCTCTCATATTTGCCATCGATGCCACCATTGTTATCCACACGTGCTTGCGGAAGTTCCGGATTCAGGAACTCCGTCGTTTGCAGGGCATTCTCCGTTCTCGCCGGTTCAGTGTCGAAAATATCAAATATCAGATAACCGCTAATCAGCAGTAGCGGATAGAGAATGGCAGGCAGCACATACTTCGGCTGTTTGAAATTAATTTTGTCTGTTATCATCATGTGTCTTGTGTCTTTGTTTCAATAATTGTTCCTGGTGTTCCGTGGCGGTTATGCGTTCTCCTGTTTGGTGGATTTGATATACCGCTACCATCCGGTAGATGTTATGCCCCAAGCAGGTCAGCACAATGCCGAACACAATGGCAAGAAACCACCGGGGATGTTTGCAGGCAAAGCGTTGCACGCCCCCTGCCGCCTTGTCTAGTCTCAGCAGCCGGGCAGCCTTACGACCTGCCACCACCTCTCTTTCATACCGTTCCTTATACTTCGGATCGTCCTTGTCCGGCATCTTCTCGCCGAAAATCATTTTTTTCCAGCTCATATCAGAAATTGTTTTTATTCTTTTGTTCGATGTCTTTGTTCAGCAGGGTGCGCCAGTCCACTATCAGCAGCCCGTGCGGGTTGTTGTCCGTCCGGGGTACCCGTTTCAGTTTGCCGGCGGTCACCAGTTCACGGGTGAGAATGGAAGTCCTCCGCTCGATGCGTTGGCGGCCATAGTAGGTAAACTCCATTTTCTCCTCGTTGAAGTTGATGCTGTCACAGAATATCGAGAATACCGCACTCGTTCCCATGATATTGTTGTAAAATCCCTTTTCTTTCAGTGTATTGTACTGTGCCAGTCCGGTCTCGTCCACCAAGTACATCGCCTTATCCATGGTGTAGCGTATATATTTGTCATCCGGTGCCAACGTGAAAAAGAAGTGGTGGACTTTCTTTATGCATCAATATAAGTAGCTATAAAACAAATATTTGCATCGTGCATAAAATTAGAGAGTAACAAATTAGACACAACAGGAGCGATTTATAAGAACGCAAAGGAACATTGCTTTGCGGTATTGGATAATGCTATATAAAGGGGCGATAAATACCTGTTTCCCTAAATCTTTGATTTAGGTATGTGATTGAGTTATTTTTTTATAGAAATACAATTCGAAAGTTGTATTTTCAGGATGTTTGTGTTATCTTTACATCCGAACAAGACAATGTAATCCTTTCAATGAATACAGTGACAGAGAAGATGCCTTGCAGGGCTTTAGAAACCGCACCGCAGCTGGTCGAGACTGGGCAGGATAAAAGGAACTGGTCGCAATGCTCGCGGGCAATTGCCGCCGTCATGTCGAGACGGATGTCGGAACTCGGCTTAACACAGAGAATGCTTGCCGAAAGAATGGACTGCACCCAGCAGTACATTTCCAAGGTGCTGAAAGGTCAGAAGAATATGTCGCTGGAAACCCTATGCAAGATTGAGAATGCGTTGGATATTGAGATTATCAAAGATTTGGATGAAAACGGGCAATAAAGTGGAAATATGGCAAAGGGAAAGATAGAGGTCAAAGCAAGCAAGGAGGTCGCAAATTGCGACCAGTTACCCGAAACAATTGACATCCAGCCGATGATTAGAGTAATCAGAGGCCAACAGGTGATGCTTGACAATGATTTGGCCACACTCTACGGCGTGGAAACAAGAGCCTTGAACCAAGCAGTGAAACGTAACATAAACCGTTTTCCTGACGACTTCATGTTCCAACTCACCAAAGAAGAACTGGATAACTTGATGTCACAAAATGTGACATCAAGTTGGGGCGGCACCCGAAAACTGCCATACGCATTCACAGAACAAGGTATTGCGATGCTTAGCTCTGTCTTGAAGTCACAAACTGCCGTTAAGGTGAATATCCACATCATGCGGGCTTTCATTGCCATGCGCCGTTTTATCGCTACCAATGCCCAACTGTTCCAACGGCTTGAGACAATCGAGTATCACCAACTGGAAATGAAACAGCATCAGGAAGTGACCGACAAACGCATTGACGAGGTTTTCAAGCGTCTGGATGCCGATATTCCTCCAATGCAGGGTATATTCTATGACGGGCAGGTATTCGACGCTTATCGTTTCGTGTCTGACCTGATACGGAAAGCGAAACGATCCATTGTACTGATTGACAATTATGTGGACGACACCGTGCTAACATTGCTCGACAAGAGGGAAAAAGGGGTATCTGCCACTATCTACACGCAACGTGTCAGCAGTCAATTCCAACTGGATGTTGACCGCCATAATGCCCAATATCCGCTTATCGAAATAAGGCAGTTCAGCAAGGCACATGACCGCTTTCTGCTCATTGACGATGAAGTGTACCATGTAGGAGCCTCAATTAAAGATTTGGGCAGGAAGTGGTTCGGATTTACCCTTATGCGGGACATTACGGCAACCGAACTCATCAATAAAATCAAAAAATGACTGTCTTTATGTTCTTTTCTGCTCCCATGTATTGCTTAACATCATAAACATTAATATAAACATAATTATTTGATTATCAGTAATAATACAAATAATTAAATAATTTACATAACAAAAACGAAACAAAATAGACTTAAAACTCACGTCAATTTGTCAATATGACTGTTGCAATAAACCCTATATTAATCGAATTACTTTTCCCAAATAAAACCAACTGTAATTTCCTATATTAAGCACTTGTTTCTGATTATTAAAAAGATTTAGCAGTAAAAAAGAGGCTCAAAATAGAATTTCAAGAACAAAAAACTTATAGATTGAAATCTCTTTAGAAAAAATCCCCTTATTTTGCCCTTTCTTATTAAGGAAATAAGGCTAAAATAAAAGGATTCTTATACTTCAACTTACAGATTAAGGCTGCCTCATTTTTCTATTTTGAGCCTCTTGACTGATTATATTATTGAACCAAAATATTAATTGACTACTTCGGCAGAACTTAGCTTGTCTCATTTAATTATATGGACAACTTTTACATTGTAGGTAGTTGCAATAGAAGAAATGCTTTCTCCCTCACTTTTCGATAAAATACTATTGTTTCTCCTGCTTGATTATTATTTGTCGGAATATTCATCCCGTTAGCCTTGGCTTCATAAAGTTTAATAAGTAAATCTGAAAGCAGCATTTTTTGGTAAACTCGATCACCATTCAAAAAGTGGAGTTCCTTCAACAACATAGCTACTTTGTCCATATACAAGAATAGACCAACCTTTACTCTTAATCACACCATCCACTAACCCTATTGCTCCCGGATATTTGTCAATGGCTTTGTCAATGGCTTCTTTCATATTAGGTATTCCAATAGGCAGGAATAAAATAGTATGGGCTCTGTCCACCCCTTTAACCCGCTGGTTTGCCTTTTGTAATGATGCAACTTTTTTACCTAAAGGTACATCCCTTGTTGAAATAACAGTAAACTCTGTCAATTTGTAAGAACAACTACTCATTCCCACCAGCAGGAGTAATGTTCCTGCTAAAAAAGAAATTCTTTTCATAATTAGAATTGCAGTGTCTTTCAGTTATGTTAAACCACGAAGCGTAGAACTGCAAATGCCACGTTTGAATTGAAAGTTGTAGGAAACTCTGATACGAGTGTGGGATAACAGTCCACTCCATAACGCGAGAATTACTATGCTTCCCTTTGCACCAATATTGAAAATTTCTTATATTTTTCAACTCACAAGATAAGCATAACGCTTCTTCTTATTTTTTCGTATGACCTGGATAGAGTTACCTCAACCCGACATACAAGTAATCAAAAATTCCGGTAATCTCTTGTTACCGAACGACTTTTGTACGTGAAAGTAATAGACGACACGAAATTTTAACTTCTTACCGTCCCGTTTTACCTCTCGTCTGCCGCCTTTTCAAACTTGCCGAGCTTCATACCAGCAGTTTGCCCACCGGATTGTCCGGTACTGTCGGTGGTTTTGTGGGACGCAAATCCTGTACTTGCTCCCCGAAAACATTCGAATATTAACAATCGGGTGGCAGCAAACCGATTCAAGATGTCATGCCCTTGACGGTTACATGCCATTCAAACGATATAATCCGCACACAGACGAACGCCATTCGAACGAGCCGAAGTACATAAAAGTTACTTTTATAACTTATATATGAACCGCTTCATTTTTCCCAAAAGACCAACTTTAGGAGTCGTATAGGATTCTGGTAGTGTGGCACACAATGAAATGCTAATATTATCTTGCCCTCCTGCTTTCAATGCTAATTGAAGCAATGAACGTTGGCACTCATCAATGTTGTCATAGTACTTATACATAACCTTCTCTATTTTACTATCTTTACAATATCCACATAACCCATCAGAACAAAGCATAAAAATGTCTCCATCCTCAATGTTATACGTCAAAATTTCCGGTTCTGGATCTGCATCAACATCTCCTAAACATTTTGTGATAATATTATTATCAGGATGGTTAAAAGCCTCTTCTGTTTTAATCTCACCTTTATCTACTAATTCTTGGACTAATGAGTGGTCTTTCGTTAATAGTTTCAATCCAGAATTGGGATTAAAGCAATAACACCGGCTATCACCACACCATGCCACATAAGCTTTCCCATTTACGATCCAGAGCAACACAATAGTAGTACCTAAACCAACAGAATCAGGAGATTTGCAAACAAAATCAAGTATTGCTTTATTGGATTTAATAATACAATCTTTCAAAAATGTGTAAATACCTATGTCTGAAACTAAAATATTTTCATAGTTTGCATTTCTAAATGATTTTTCTATGTTCCCTATAGCCAACGCAGACGCAATCTCTCCGGCATTAGCACCTCCCATTCCATCAGCGATAATGGAAACTGCCCCCAAAGAAGATATGGTAATATAGTCATTTGCAGAGAGGCAACTCCATGTAGGATTTGCCAGATCCTGACATATAGAAACTGCATCTTCATTATTAGTGCGTTCTTTGCCTATATCAGTTAATGCACATATATTGATCTTCATAAGGATGTATATTACATAATTACTCGTGGTCCATCAGTTTCACCGTTTGTCGGTTTTATTGGCTTTTCTTTTTTCTTAATGGTCACTTTTTCTTTTTCTGCCGGTTTGTTTCTTGTCCTAGCAACAGGTTTATAATACTCAACCTCAAAAGGGAATGCGGCGGGAGGACAACCTTGTTCTAAGATTTGTATTACAATATTATTAACACCTTCCTTCAAAGAATACACCTTGCATTTATGACGGATTTCCGACATTTTCTCGTATTCATAATGTAAAGAATCTGTTAAGATATTAACCGTAGTCGGGTATATGCCATCACTTGCAATTCTCTCGGCATTTATATTGAATACAAATGAAACAGTACCATTCTCAAGTGCCGTCTGACTGTTATCAACATCAACTACAAAATACTTATAATGCCAAGCCTTAACGTCGAATGGAATTTCAGATGACCTTAAACCGTCATAATAGATAGTAATAGGATATTCTATCGTTGTAAGTTCATCTGGTAGGTTAATAGGAATATTCAAGACACAATTATATTCCACAAAATTCCCATTTTCCGTATTCTTATAATTTTTTGATGTCTTGTCTATATCACAGCCGGTTTGGGGATTCACTTCTATATGAACCTTATCCGCACGTAAGAATGTCGGGAAATCTGCTCGAATAGAAGTTTCAAATTTTTGATGCCTAAAGGCTATGTCATTCCCTTTATTCATTCTCAATTTGAATGTTTCATCTTTGACAATCTTCAACATACCAAATTTCCCATTTAGCTTTACCAAAGCTTTGTCCGCAAAACAAGTTGTGACTTCATCAAATTGTGGTGGAAGCATCTCTCCAATGTTATTCCAATATAGCCCAACTAAGTTACCTTCACTTTTAATCTTCAAATCACTATTATAATTTTTCTTCGTTTCTGACCTTCTTTGATAAAAATGTTCTGTTTCATTACGTTTAATGGATATTGGTCTTTTCATTAAATCAAAATATATTGACACTATATCATTTTTGCCATATTTAGCTGTCAATATATATGTTGAATCCGAATTTTGCAAAAAGCATTGTTCTATATCTGAAGTTAGTTTGACCTGCTCTTTCATGTTAGGAGTTGGATTGTCGTTTGCGAAAACCGGAGATAATTCTTTACTTACGCCATTGAAAAAAAACACTTTTGACTTTACTACGACAATACCGATCTTTTCATCATTGACAGATGAAATGAATTGCAAGTCATCATTATCTATTTGTTTTTCTTGGTAAGTAAAGCTAACAGGTGCTCCCTTCTCGTCAATTAAAAAATGACAAAGATCTTTATGCTTTTCCATATTTAAATAAGTATCACAAGTTGCATATCCGTTAAAATACGGATATGCATTTGTGTATTTTCCTTCCATGATATTTCCTTCAGTATCAACAAACCTAAAATACGGTCCATTTTGGACTAGAAGTTTTCCGTTAGAATAATAAGGATAATTGTGTGCTACATTACAACCCTCAATTCTTATATTCTCTCCGTGTTGTTTGTATGCCATTAAAATTCGAGATGTTCCTTGCGTTACTGATAGCGCAATTCCTTCCTTAAATGGAAATAGCTCACCTTTGCATGAGATAAGCCGTTGCCCATCCATTGTCCAAATTGTTTTTACACCTGCGGAATCCGTCATAACAGCATCTATTCCATTCACCAATTGTATTCTTTCATACAAAGGCGGTATCAGCCACTTCGCAATTTGTGCCTTTATATCCATTAGGCTCCAAAGACAAAATAAAATAAATGTAATTCTTTTCATTTCCTATATTATTTACTTGAACGTTTCCAATGATTGATTGATTTTTTGTAAAAAGACAGAATCATTTGATAATACTGCCCATTTCTTTGACTGAATTAAATACATTTTACCTTTTATCATGTTAGATCTAATTATCTGATTAGGATTTACATAATAACAAGCAAGCCTATATGCTGCTTGTGCGTTTATCTCTGCATACGTAGAATCATTGAGTTCTAATATTTTTGATAATAATGCCAATGCCTCATTACTATATCTATCTATTTTAGGTAAATATAAACCATCTTTCTCGTCTTCAAAGATATCAATACCCAACAATTTTTTCCGTTTTAGCGATTCATCTTCTATATACCACCCATACGTATACGCCATTTGGTATATAGCAGGTATATACCTAATATTACTCAGACTATCCATAAGTGTTACACCGCGCTTTACAATAGTCGAATCATCACTACTGATATCTATCAATGCTATTTGATATAGTTTTTCTATCGAAAACTTGTTCGGTTCTGATTTTTTGAATAAAAATACTATTGCAATAATAATTGCAGCAATAATTCCAATTCCGAGTAGCCAAAAATATTTTCTATGTGCCCTAACCGGATATTGCTTTGTAATAGCCGCCTCTTTAATTGTCTTAGCAGACGGCCTGTTACCTGGCTCTATTGCTAAACAATCGGAAATTAAATGTTGTATGTCTGAAGGAATATTGGGAATGGGCAAAATAGGACTGGAATTATCGATTTGAGATTTTCCACCTTCCTCACCAAATGGCACTTTCCCTGATAGTATTTCATATAAAGTGGCTCCGAATGCCCAAATATCGCTTTGAGACATGGGGACTGCATTTTCTTGGAATCTTTCTGGAGCCATGTAGGCCATAGTTCCACTATTTTCTTCATCGCGATAAAATTCATGCCCTCCTTTACGTTTTGAACTAATGCCAAAATCAGTAATAGCGTAATCTCCATTATTATCTATTAAAATATTGGCAGGTTTTATATCTTGATGTATTATGGGCGTTTCATTTGTATGCAACCTATTCAGCCCGGAAGAAACATCAAGTATGAATTTCCAAATATTATCAGGAGATAGTTGTTTCCCAATTAGTTGCTCAGAAGAACCATTTTTACAATAAGGGAGTACTAAATACGGGATTCCATTAAAGATGGAGAACCCCGTAGGTTGCAACAAATTTTCATGACGACATTCATAAACGATTTTGAATTCATCTCTAAATCGCTGTTCACCATCAATATCTAAAGCGTTCTTGGGACGATATATTTTTATAGCCACAAGCATTCCTGAGTCAGAGCTTGAGGTTCCTTCTTCTGAATCAATTGATGAGTCTATCGTATTTGTGTCTATTGCAAGCCAAACATCCGCAGTTCCCCCCTCAGTACTTAATGGACGCAAAAGTTGGTAATGTCCATCAAATATTTTAGTCTCACTTTCATGTTCCCGGATTTCTATCATCTACATTTAATTCTTCAATGGTTGAATATCTATTTATAAAAAGACAATTATTTGATTACGAATAGCTTATACAAACTTCAGTATCTTATATTGATTAATAATGTTCGCATAAACAAATTACTTGTTCCATTTCGGGATAATAACAAGTGCCTTTTGGTTGCTAGGTATAGTTTTCATGTTTTTTATTTCGGCAACAATTTTCTTATTCACAGCAAGACTAGAGCTATTTGCAGTCAAATCGACATAAGTTATTAGCCCATTTTTGCCATCAAATGTAATACCTATATTTGATTCAGCTAATGATTTTTTATTAGTGAAAGCAAAGTATCTATTTGAAACGTCACTTCCTTTTTCATAGTAATAATATATCCTATTTATGAAGTTCAAAGCTTCTTGCCAATCACAATCTGCTTTTAAGAATGCACTTGCTGTGTATACTTTATCATCACTCAATGAAAAAGCAACAAATTCAATATAACTGTTTTCCTGAGAAAAATATTGACTGGTTGTAGTTTGATAAAAAGGTTCTCCATATTTTTGCTTCAATTCATTGAAGGTTTTTCCAAAATTTTGTGTGTAATCCTCCCATAGGTCATTAAAAATAATCTTTTGATATTCAATAAGATTTATTTTTGGAGAATAGTATACAGCCATAGGTAGTATTTGTGGATTCGTCATATCAAAATACATGTATGTACCATTATCTAATGATTGGTATTCGTATTTTCCGCTCAGATACTCGTGTATTTCTGCTTCCCTTTCATCTTCATCTTTCACTGTCGTTTTTACACTAATCTGTACGCTTTCAACATTTTTGTTGTCATCAAGCCATATCATTGCCATTTCTGCATAATCATTTGCTATAATGGGATAATAGACGCAATTTTCTATAGGTGTAGCATGGATGCAGAAATTAGGCCATTGCTTTTTTACTTCTTCTTCATTCATATTTAAGGCAGAAGAATAATCTGGAAATAGATTGACTGGATCCACAACATTTACTTCTACATAGGCTATACCATTGTCTGTGATTACATTGATGTATGTTCTTCCTGCTTTAGACTTTGTTGTAATTTCACCAGTACTTGAATTGACAACAACCAATTCTTCATTGTTTGACTTATATTCTTTGATAACGGCATTCGGAATCATTTTGTTATATTGTGGAATACAGGATTCATCAAAAGACAAATTAACATTTCCAATTAATTTATGGTATGTATACCTACCACTAAAAGTGTTGTCATCATTATAGTATGATGCAGTATAAGAATAATCATTAATATCTTCAATTACAGCATCTTGATATGTAATACCCCCTAAGACATTTTGATAGGTAAATGTAAACTTTTTGCTGCCTTCAGTATAATAGTAAGTACCTTCCGCATTTTCTTGCGTTTCATATGGATACATGGTTATATAGGACAAATAAATAGGGTGTCCAGTTCTACGTTCCCAAAAAACGTAGTATCAAACGCCCTTGTTA